>ENA-UOOA01000100-UOOA01000100.1-human-gut-metagenome-genome-assembly--contig:-P61old-NODE-100-length-180368-cov-12.481402_pt1 | contig 180368 bp, 127 predicted proteins | sample MGYA00242467_ERZ724014 | MGnify/ENA metagenome assembly ERZ724014 | reverse complement strand
TGAGATATTTTAAAATAGGTCAGACATATTTTGAATTATGTGCCTTGTATTTTTTATTTGCTCCTATGTGGGTTTAACGGAGTGAAAATCAGTTTTCACATTTTCCGCCCCAAAACGGACGTTTTATTGCTTCGGTTTTTACACGTGAAAGGTGTGTTATGCGGTGCTGCTGAAAATGGGTGCTTTTTGCGACACCGGTCTGCCGGTAAGGTTCCCGTGTTAATTAAATGTAAATCCGTGGATTTGTTAATATTTTCCGTAAATTATATTAGAAAATAAAACCTCGAATACATTATTTTTGTAGCCGAAAATCTAAAGAACAAGATATGTTACGTAAAATCCGAATCACGCTTGCCGCCTTGTTTTTCGCGGCCGTGACGCTGCTGTTTCTCGATTTTACGGGAACGCTGCACGCATGGCTGGGCTGGACGGCAAAAATCCAGTTCTTGCCCGCACTCTTGGCGCTCAACGTGGGCGTTGTTGTGCTGCTCGTGTTGCTTACGTTAGTGTTCGGGCGGGTGTATTGCTCGGTAATCTGTCCGTTGGGCGTAATGCAGGACATTGCGGCATGGCTGGGCAAAAAAAGCAAGAAGAACCGTTACACTTATTCACCGGCAAAGTCTGTGCTGCGGTATTCCGTATTGGCAGTGTTTGTGGTGGCCATGATAGCAGGCGCGGGTTCGCTCGCCGCGTTGCTTGCTCCCTACAGTTCGTATGGAAGGATAGCCAACAATTTGTTTGCTCCCGTTTACGCATGGGGAAACAATGCGCTGGCCTACTTTGCCGAGCGCGCCGACAGTTATGCTTTTTATGAAACGGACGTGTGGCTGAAGAGTGTGCCTACGTTCGTAATCGCAGTGGTTACGTTCGTTGTCCTTGTTGTGCTTGCGTGGCGTAACGGGCGCACGTATTGCAACACAATTTGCCCGGTGGGAACGGTGCTCGGCTTCATCGCCCGCTTTTCGTGGTTCAAGCCTGTTATAGATACCTCGAAATGCGTAAACTGTAAACAGTGTTCCAAGAACTGCAAGGCAGCCTGCATAGACACAGCTACTCATAGTATAGATTACAGCCGTTGTGTGGCATGCATGGACTGTATAGGGGAGTGCCACACGGGAGCCATAAGCTACAAACACGCTAAAAAGGCAAAGGCTGTGCCCGTAAAGGAAGAAATCAAGGAAAGCGGGAAGCAACCGGACGACACCCGCCGCAGTTTCCTTACCGCAACGGCCTTGGTTGCTACGACAGCCACGCTCAAAGCCCAGGAAAAGAAAGTGGATGGTGGGCTGGCAGTGATAGAAGATAAGAAAATACCCCACCGCAATACTCCCATACTGCCGCCCGGAGCACGGAGCGCGCGTCATTTTGCGCAGCATTGCACGGCGTGTCAGCTATGTGTGTCGGTATGTCCTAACGGGGTGCTCCGTCCTTCTACCGACCTTACAAGGTTCATGCAGCCCGAGATGAGTTATGAACGCGGATATTGCCGCCCCGAGTGCGCGAAGTGCGCCGAGGTTTGCCCGACAGACGCAATCCGTCTTACAGACCTGGCAGAAAAGTCTTCCACGCAGATAGGGCACGCTGTGTGGGTGAAACACAACTGTATCAACCTGACAGACGGCGTTGCATGCGACAACTGCGCGCGCCACTGTCCTACTGCCGCGATACAGATGGTTCCGTTCAACGGACAACACTGTCACCGCCACGGGCACGGAGCCAACGCGAAGCATGGCGACAAGCCGGTGATGATTCCTGCAATAAACGTGGAGCGTTGCATTGGCTGCGGCGCCTGCGAGAACCTTTGCCCGGCGCGCCCGTTCAGCGCAATATACGTTGAAGGGCACGAAGCGCACAGCATGGTTTGATTACTACGGGCAAGTGTAAAATTCCGAAAACATATTATTCATGGACAATAAAAGCAAAAAACAAATATCCCGACGCGACTTCCTGAAAATAGCCGGAGCGGCAGGCGTAACAACTGCCGGGCTGGCGGCCTGCAACGACGGGAAGAACACTGCCGGCGCAGAAAATAATATTGATGGGAAACCGGGGCAGATGACCTACCGCACTAATCCGAAGACGGGCGAAAAGGTCTCGCTGCTCGGCTTTGGCATGATGCGCCTGCCTTTTACCGAAAAAAACGCCGAAGGACAGGAAGAAATAGACCAGGAAATGGTTAACGAACTGGTGGATTACGCCTTTAAACACGGGGTGAACTATTTCGACACTTCGCCTGCCTATTGCAGGGGATTGTCGGAACGGGCTACAGGTATCGCACTTGCGCGCTATCCGCGCGACAAGTATTTCATAGCAACGAAACTATCGAACTTCGCTCCCTCTACCAGAACGCGCGAAGCCTCGATGGAAATGTACCACAACTCTTTAAAGTATCTGCAAACCGATTACATCGATTACATGTTGCTGCATAGCGTGGGCGGCGGCAGTGACTCGATGGCGGAATACGAGGAACGTTACATAAACAACGGCATTCTCGATTTCCTTATAAAAGAGCGCGAGGCCGGACGCATACGAAATATTGGTTTTTCCTACCATGGAGACATAAGAGTGTTCGACCGCCTTTTGTCGGAGCATGACAAATATAAATGGGACTTTGTTCAGATTCAGCTTAACTACCTTGACTGGCGGTATGCAAAGCAGATAAACGAGAGCAACACCAATGCGGAATACCTTTACAACGAACTGGCAAAACGCAACATACCCGCAATTATAATGGAACCGCTTTTGGGTGGTCGTTTGTCTAACGTGCCCGACAATATCGTAGCCTTGTTCAAGCAGCGCGAGCCGGAAGTAAGCGTGGCCTCCTGGGCTTTTCGTTTTGCAGGCTCGTTCCCGGGCGTGCTTACCGTGCTGAGCGGCATGACACGCATGGAACATTTGCAAGACAACCTGAAAACCTACAGCCCGCTCAAACCTTTGAGCGAAGAAGAGTTCGAATTCCTGCAGTTGGCCGCCAGCCGCATGATGGAGTTCGACACAATTCCGTGCAACGACTGTAAATATTGTATGCCGTGCCCTTACGGAATAGACATTCCGGCAATTTTGCTGCATTACAACAAATGTATAAACGACGGCAACATTCCTACAAATTCGCAAGACAGGAACTATCGTGAGGCCAGGCGGGCTTATCTGATAGGTTACGACCGTAGTGTGCCCAAGCTCCGACAGGCCGACCACTGCACCGGTTGCGCGCAGTGCAATCCCCATTGCCCGCAAGGCATCGACATTCCGAAAGAATTGCAACGTATAGACAAATATGTAGAGAAACTGAAACAAGAAACCTTGTAAGGCCCTTACGGCTTTACTTACAGAAATCATAAACATGGAAACAATAAGCAACGGAAAAATAAGCATAAGCGCACAGCGCTTCAGCGCCGAGCTTTGCAGCTTGCGCGACGCGGCAACCGGCCGCGAGTACTTCTGGCAGGCAGATCCTAAATTCTGGGGACGCCATTGCCCTATGCTGTTCCCGATAGTGGGCGGTTTGTGGGAAGGTTCTTACCTCCACCGCGGTGTGAGGCGCAATATGCCCAAGCATGGCCTGTTGCAGGAAAGGGCATTCGACGTCAAATCGCAGGATGCCGAGTCTGTAACCTACATCACGCACGATACAGCCGCCACACGTTTGGCTTTCCCTTTCAAGTTCGAACTTGAACAGAAATTCTCCCTGCACGAGAGAACCGTGTCGGTTGGTTGGACGGTGCGCAACGTTGGTTGCGACGATATGCCTTTCCAGATAGGCGGCCACCCTTCGTTCTATTTCCACGGTTTCAAGCCCGGCGACGAGGTTAAGGGATACCTTAAGTTCGACAACCCTTCGCCCGAGAGCGCTACGGTAGGAATGTCTGGCTGTCTCGGCATGAAACGCTATGCCCTGCCTGTAGAGGACGGTATGCTCGAAGTGCGCGACGAGTGCTTTGCAGGCGATTCAATCATAATAGACAACAGCCAGGTAAGTAATGTCACACTTCTCGACACGGAGCAGAAACCCGTAGTCCGTGTAAGCAGCAACGCGCCTGTGTTCCTCGCCTGGTCGCCCTATGGCTGCAACGCGCCGTTCGTATGTCTGGAACCGTGGTACGGACTTTGCGACAAGGAATGGTATAAAGACGAGTTTTCGGAGCGTCCTTATACCAATATTGTCAAGGCCGGCGAAGAGTGGACGGGCGGCTACGACATAGAAGTGCTTGGCTGAGAAAATTAAAAAGCGGCGTTCCAATATGCCGTAGTATTAAAAAAAGCGATAATTTTGAAACCTGAAAGTGACATCGGCGGACATGTGTCCGCCGATACTCATGACTGAATAAGCAATACAACATAACAAACCTAAAATATCAAGACAATGAAAACGTTTTCAACAAAGTGCCGCAAGTCACTCATAACACTTGCATGCGTGATAGCAGCAATCGCGCTCGTTGCAGTTCCACAAAACGTATCTGCCAAGAAAAAGAACATAGGCATACAGCTATACTCTGTAATGGACGCCATGAACAAAAACCCGCAGCAGTCCATTGAACGCCTGGCTGCAATGGGGTACAACAGCGCCGAGCTGGTGCAGTGGGGAGGAGACCCCAAGGTGTTCGGCATGCCGGCCGACGAGTTCAAGAAACTGTGCGACGCAAACTCCATGAAAATCGTGTCCACACACTCCAGCATACAGGAAGACAAGAACAAGGAAGAAGAGATAATGAACCGCTGGCGCGAACTGTTCAAGATACAGAAAGCCTGCGGTGGCAAGTACTTCGTCATCCCGAGCTACGGCGTTGATTACACCGTACAGGGACTGCAAGACATGTGCAACTACTTCAACAAAGTGGGCAAGATAGCGCAGGAATACGGACTGACACTCGGCTACCACAACCACTCTAACGAGTTCCAGAAACTGAAAGACAGCGACGACGTGATGTGGGAATACCTCGTAGAGCACACCGACCCGCAGTACGTATGCTTCGAGCTCGACGTGTATTGGTGCGCCAAAGGCGGCAAAGACCCCGTTGAATATCTCAAGAAATATCCCAAACGCGTACAGCTGCTTCACATAAAGGACGATTTCGTTATCGGCGAAGGCACGGTCGTTAACTTCGAGAACGTGTTCAACCAGTTCTACAAGAACAAGATGAAAGATTTCTTCGTTGAGATAGAAATCCCGCAAAGCCTGCGCGAAAAGACCAATGCCGACGGCAGCAAATACAACAACGACCAGATAATGGAAGAAATGTTCAAGGCTGCTGAAAAGAGTATGCAATATCTTAAGAACGCAAAATTCGTGAAATAAAATAAGGCAATCCATTATGCGTGCGTCCATAGGCCGCACGGCAGGATACGCCGCAGATATTTCGGCCGGGGCAATCAATGTTGCCACGGCCGGAACTTTTAAAGAAGGTTATGTTGTTGCTTTCTTACTTCGGCTAACAGGAAAAAACAACCACATTCCGCACCGGTAAATATTACATCCTGTGGTTCGGAATAAGCGTGTCTGAATTTATCCGCGTTTTTGCCCCGGTTTTCAAACGGGTTTTCAGGGGGCGAAAAATAGGTCTGAGATATTTTAAAATAGGTCAGACATATTTTGAAATATGTGCCTTGTATTTTTTCTTTTCTCCCAAGGGGGTATAACCGCCTGAAAATTAGTTTTCATTTTTTCCTGCCCCGGAACGCCTTTTTTGCACCACGTTTTTGCGTCGTCCGATGTCCGTTTAACTCAAATCGGTCGTTAGGCTTCGTCAAATTGCGTGCTTATGCCTGGCAGATAGCTTTGTTCCCGCCCCGTTCCGGCATTTGCTAGTTGCTGTTACCGTATTGCCTCCGTTAAGGCGCGACAGCCGTGTGGCGTAGCCATGTATGGCTATTTGCAGCCGCCAACGCCGTTGTTACAGCATTTTTAATACAGTTGCGTTGCGTATATCGTTAATTATAGGTACTTTTGCGACATATTAAATATATTATGCGGCAAAACCGTATAAACCTATCTGAAATCAATGGAATTTACAGCCGAACAAATAGCCGGATACCTCGGAGGAGAAATCGACGGCAACGCTGGCGAACGTGTGTCTACCTTTTCAAAAATTGAAGAAGGCAAGCCCGGTTCGCTCACTTTTTTATACTCAAGCCATTATGAGCATTATCTTTATGAAACAAAGGCAAGCATAGTGCTCGTGCCCTCCGACTTCAAGCCGTCGCAACCCGTGAGCGCCACGCTAATCCGCCTTGCCGACCCGCGCGAGGCTGTGGCCCGCCTTCTCAACTTGTACGAGCAGAGCAAGCCGCGCCGCACCGGCATTAGCAAGCAGGCATACGTAGCCGAGAGCGCTACCGTGGGCAAAGACTGCTACATAGGCCCGTTTGCCTACATAGGCGACAACGTGGTGATAGGCGACAACACGCAGATTTATCCTAACTCAACCATAGAGGAGGGCGCGAAAATCGGCAACAATACAATAGTATATCCCAATGTGTCGGTTTACCACCATTGTGTGATAGGCTCTAACGTGATACTCCATTCCGGCTGCGTGATAGGCGCAGACGGGTTCGGGTTTGCGCCTACCGCCAACGGTTATGAGAAAATACCGCAGATAGGCATAGTAACCATAGAGGACAATGTGGAAATAGGCGCAAACACATGCGTCGACCGCTCCACCATGGGCTCAACCTACGTGCGCCAGGGCGTGAAACTCGACAACCTGGTGCAGATAGCGCACAACGACGACATAGGAGCAAACACCGTTATGTCGGCGCAGGTAGGCGTGGCCGGCTCTACAAAGATAGGCGAGTGGTGCATGTTCGGCGGGCAGGTAGGCATAGCCGGCCATGCCGAAATAGGCGACCGCACCTACTCGGGCGCGCAGGCCGGAATAGCAGGCAGCATACGCAAGGGCAACGTAACGGTGCAAGGCTCGCCCGCAATCGACGCGAAACGCTTTGCCCGCGCCTCGGCAGTGTTCAAGAACCTGCCCGAAATCTTCCGCCAGATAAACGAAATGCAACGCACGCTCGACGGAATCACCAAGAAAACAACGGAACAACAATAAGACACACTTAACATATCATGCTGAAACAACAAACACTGAAAGGCAGTTTCTCGCTCTTCGGGAAAGGGTTGCACACAGGTGTCAACCTGACTGTTACTTTCAATCCCGCACCCGAAAACACGGGATACAGAATACAAAGGATAGACCTCGAAGGCGAACCGATAATCCCGGTAATCGCGGAAAACGTTGTCGAAACGACACGCGGCACCGTGGTAGCCAAGGGAGAAGCGCGCTGCTCGACCATAGAGCACGCCATGGCCGCACTCTACGCCATGGGTATCGACAACTGCCTCATACAGGTAAACGGACCGGAATTCCCTATACTCGAAGGCTCAGCCGAAACTTATGTCAAGAACATAGAACGTGTGGGACTGGAAGAACAGAATTCGCCAAAGAACTTTTATATCATCAAAAAGAAAATCGAGGTAAAAGACGAAGAGAGCGGCTCGTCAATAATAATCCTGCCCGACGAACAGTTCAGCATAACAGCCATGATTTCGTTCCAGTCAAAGTGGTTCTCCAGCCAGTTCGCCACCTTGAACGACATGGCCGACTTCCCGAAAGAAGTAGCCGGCGCGCGCACCTTCGTGTTCCTCCGCGAGATAGAACCGCTGCTTAACGCAGGCCTGATAAAAGGCGGAGACCTCGACAACGCTATCGTTATATACGAAAACGAAATGCCGCAGGAACGCCTCGACCAGCTGGCCGACCTAATGAAAGTGCAGCGTGTGGACGCAAAGAAACTCGGATTCCTTTCCAGCCACCCGCTTACCTGGACTAACGAACCCGCACGCCACAAGTTGCTTGACATTGTGGGAGACATGGCCCTCGTAGGCCGTCCTATAAAAGGACGTATCATAGCAACACGCCCCGGACATACGATAAACAACAAATTTGCACGTCAGCTGCGCCGTGAGATACGCGCACACGAAGTGCAAGCTCCTACATACGACCCCAACGAAGCACCGCTGATGGATGTAAACCGCATTCGCCAGCTCTTGCCGCACCGCTACCCCATGCAACTCGTGGACAAAGTGGTGGCAATGGGCCCGACATCAATAGTTGCAGTTAAGAACGTAACCTCGAACGAGCCTTTCTTTACGGGACACTTCCCCGAAGAGCCCGTAATGCCCGGCGTGCTGCAGGTCGAAGCCATGGCACAGGCCGGCGGACTGCTTGTGCTCAGCGGCGTTGACGAGCCGGAACGCTGGAGCACCTACTTCATGCGTATCGATGACGTGAAATTCCGTCAGAAAGTGGTTCCGGGCGACACCCTCGTGTTTAAAGTAGAGCTTCTCGCACCTGTGCGCCACGGTATATCCTCGATGAAAGGCTTTGTGTTCGTGGGCGAAAAGATAGTTTGCGAAGCTACATTCACCGCACAAATCGTAAAAAACAAATAAATTAACATCGTTGCGCACTTCTGAGAAGTTGCGCACATTCCAACTGAAATAAAATGAGCCAAATAAGTCCTCTGGCATACATCGACCCCGAAGCGAAAATCGGAAAAGACTGTGAGATAGGAGCTTTCTGCTACATCGACAAAAACGTCGAAATAGGCGACAACAACGTATTGATGAACAATGTTACAGTCCTGAGCGGAGCACGCATAGGGCGCGGTAACATTTTCTTTCCGGGTGCAGTGATAAGCGCCATACCGCAGGACCTCAAGTTCAAAGGCGAGGAGACCACCGCAATAATAGGCGACAACAACAAGATACGCGAAAACGTGACAATCAACCGCGGCACGGCGGCAAAAGGAAGGACCATAATAGGGTCTGACAACCTGCTTATGGAAAACAGCCACGTGGCACACGATGTAACGATAGGCAGCAACTGTATCATAGGCAACTCTACCAAGATAGCAGGCGAAGTAATCATTGACGACTTTGCAAACATAAGTGCCGTGGTGCTTGTGCACCAGTTCTGCCACGTAGGCGGATACGTAATGATAGGCGGCGGCACACGCTTCAGTCAGGACATACCGCCTTACGTGCTTGTGGCACGCGAACCGGCCGCTTATCAGGGCATAAACATAGTTGGTTTGCGCAGGCGCGGCTTCTCGAACGAAACAATCGAGAACATCCACAATGCTTACCGCATACTTTACCAGAGCGGCCAGTTGAGAGAGGAAAGCCTGGCGCAGATAAAAAGGGAACTGCCCATGACAAAGGAAATTGTGTATATCATCAATTTTATTGAAACCGCAAAACGCGGGATAATAAAATAAGTACGCAATATACGCTTGCATAATCGTCCCACATTTGTTCCAGAACAAATAAACACAAAACGAAAATGATTTACCGTTTTACTATTGTAAGCGATGAGGCCGATAATTTCCTAAGGGAAATAAAAATCGACGCCGACGCTACGTTCCTCGACTTGTGCAAGGCTGTGCTTGCCTCGTGCAATTACTCTGACGACCAGATTACAAGTTTCTATATCACAAACGACGAGTGGGAGAAAATAAGCGAAGTAACCCGCGAAGATATGGGCACTTCCTATTCTGACGAGGACGTGTACGTTATGGAAGACACCAAGCTGCGCGATGTTATCGAAGAAGAGCACCAGCGCATGATGTTCATCTTCGACACCTTCGAACAACGCGCACTTTATATGGAACTGAAGGAAATCATTCCCGGGACCAACCTGAAAGAGGCCGCTGTTTCGCGAAGCATAGGCGAGGCGCCGCAACAGTTGCTTATGCAGGAGCCGGCAAAGCAGAAAAAAGTGCAGCAGGCAGATACCGACAGCGGAGAGGATTTTTACGGCAGTGACGGGTTTAACGAAGACGACCTGGACAATGAAGGCCTCGACATAAGCGAGAACATACCATACTGATAAAAGAAAAACGGGCCGTTAAAGGCTGCGTTTGTTAATAGTAGGGAAAAATATGTTCACCGCTTGTTTGGAACAGCTGCAAAACTTTCTTTTCCGAAACGGACAAATATAACATACCCTTATTTACACCCCAAAAAATATGTCTGACATATTTTAAAATACAAGGCACATATTTTGAAATAGGTCAGACATATTTTTTCCCAGCTCAAAGGGGGCTTTAAAAAACTGTGTTACTTAAACTTCAAGACAACGCTGAAAAACGTGGAAACTTTACCGTTTTTCCCCCGTTTTTCAAAACACGTAAAAACTTCGATTCGCCCGACCATTGCTGCTGCAAATCTTATTACATATCTCTGTTGGCGGCAGCGGAGTATAATGCAAATTACCGTATTCCAAAAATAAAACGCATAAAGTGAAAGCCCTTGCTGTAATCATAGGCCCAACGGCAGTTGGCAAAACCGACATCTGCATACGCCTGGCGCAACATTTCAACACACCGGTAGTAAATGCCGATTCGCGGCAGATATACAAGGAGTTGAACATCGGAACGGCATCTCCCACGGCAGAAGAACAAAGCAAGGCAAAGTTCCTGTTCGTTGGAAGTCTTTCCATCTCGGACTATTATAATGCAGCAATGTATGAACAGGACGCACTGGAAGCCATAAACGACATACTTTCCACACGCGACATCGCTATACTCTCGGGCGGCAGCATGATGTACGTCGACGCCATAACGAAGGGAATAGACGACATACCCACCATAGACGAGACAACGAGGAACTTCATGCACGAAAGGTTGGAAAATGAAGGGCTCGACTCACTCGTGAGCGAATTGCGGGTAGTAGACCCGGAGTATTACGAAAAGGCCGACAAGAAAAACGTAAGGCGCATAGTGCACGCCCTTGAGATATACTATGCAACAGGCAAGCCGTATTCTTCGTTCCGCACGCAAAGTGTCAAGACCCGGCCGTTCAAGATAATAAAAATAGGACTTTCGCGCCCGAGGCCCGAATTGTACGCAAGAATCAACGCGAGGGTCGACAAAATGTTCGATGACGGACTCGTAGAGGAAGCACGCGAATTGTACGCTCGCCGTAATCTTAATGCGCTAAATACAGTCGGATACAACGAACTGTTCCGCTACTTCGACGGCACAATGACGCTCGAGGAGGCAAAGGAAAAAATAAAACGCAATACCAGGGTATATGCAAAGAAACAGATAACATGGCATAAACGCGATGAAGCAATAACATGGTTTCACCCCGACAACTACGATTCTATCGTAAAATTTATAAACCAAGAAACATCCGAAAACACGTAATTTGCTACATTTGCAATAAAGAAAACACGTTGTGGAACGCCTTGTAAGGCGTATGCCGCGTAACACCGCAAATGGAGTATCACGCCTAATCACGCATAAAAACTTTGTGATGAAAAAATATATTGAAAACATAAAACGGCTGCTCTCTAAAGTAAAACAGATACTCAAAAGGTTCGGCCATTGGTACGTACACCGGTTTAAAGGGCAACCCTGGTGGTATAAAGCCATAGCAGGGATAATCTCTTTTGTTGTGTTCGTAATACTTTATTTTACTGCCGTAAACCTGAATTTCCTGTGGCTGTTCGGAAAATCTCCCACAATACACAGCATTATGCACCCCGAAACGAGCGAGGCTTCCGAACTGTACAGCGAAGACAGCGTGCTGATAGGCAAATACTTCAACGAGAACCGCACGCCCGTAGAGTACGAGGAAATAAATCCTGTGTTCTTCAAAGCCCTTATTGACACCGAAGACGAACGCTTTTACAGTCATCACGGAATAGATTTCCAGGGATTGTTTGCCGCATTTAAAGACATTCTCAAAGGACATGCCCGCGGCGCGTCAACACTTACGCAACAGCTGGTAAAGAACATGTTCCGTGTGCGCACGCAGTACTCTACCGGATTGTTAGGTAAGATTCCGGGAGTGAAGATACTTATAATGAAAAGCAAGGAATGGGTTTTGGCCGTGGAACTCGAGATGTTCTACGAAAAGAAAGAGATACTGACCATGTATGCCAACACCGTGGACTTCGGTTCAAACGCTTTCGGAATAAAGACTGCCGCAAAAACATACTTCAATACCACGCCCAAAGACCTTACGGCCGAACAGGCGGCTGTATTGGTGGGTTTGTTGAAAGCTACAAGCACATACAATCCAAGGATAAACCCGGAAAACAGTATTATGCGGCGCAACGTGGTGCTCGACAATATGCAAAAGCACGGACATCTGACAAAGCAGGAATGCGATTCGATAAAGAAACTGCCGCTTGGCCTGAATTATAAAGTCGAGACCGTTTACGACGGCAAAGCCCTGTATTTCCGCGAAGCCGTGGCCAATTACCTGCGACAGTGGTGCAAGGACAACGGAATCGACCTCTACAGCGCGGGGCTGAAGATATACTCCACGCTCAACTATAAAATGCAAAAATACGCCGAAGAGGCTCTTGTAAAGCAAATGCGCACCGTGCAGCGCAATTTCCGCAACCATTGGGGCGACCAAGACCCGTGGCGGGATGAGAACCATAACGTCATTCCAAATTTCATAGAGGATCTTGCGAAAAAGACCGACCATTACAAGGCGCTCAGCCAGAAATACGACAACGAAGACTCTATATTCTACTACCTCAACCAGAAACACAAGGTAAAACTTTTTGATTACGACGGCGAGAAGGAGGAAGAAATGTCCACAATCGATTCGATACGCTACATGGTGAAGTTCATGCACGCCGGTTTCGTGTCGATGGAACCTCAGAACGGTCATGTAAAAGCATGGGTAGGCGACATCGACTTCAAGTCGTGGAAATACGACAAGGTAACGGCCATGCGCCAGCCCGGCTCTACGTTCAAACTGTTTGTTTACACCGAAGCCATGAACCAAGGTCTCACACCTTGCGACCGTCGTCTGGACGATTACATCAGTCTTGACGTGATGAACGAAAAAGGCGAGCTTGAACCATGGCGGCCGCACAATGCCAACGGCTATTTCACCGGCGACTCAATACCGCTTCTGGCTGCTTTTGCACAAAGTATAAACAGTGTTGCCGTAAGGGTAGGCATGGAAGTGGGCACGTCGAACATCGTGAAAACAGCCCACAACATGGGAATCAAGTCGCCGCTACACGATACGCCTTCCATAAGCCTCGGTTCTTCCGACGTAAACCTTTTGGAATTGGTAAACGCATATTCCACGGTGGTTGACGACGGAAGGGTGCACGAGCCTGTTTTGGTTACGAAGATAGTAGACCGTCACGGCAAGGTAATCTATACAGCCAAGGACGAGTCGCACCAGGCCATACCTTACCGTTCGGCATTTTTCATGCAGCAACTGTTGCAGGGCGGACTGCGCGAGTATGGCGGTACGTCGATGGCTTTGTGGCGGTTTGTACGCAAGTTCGACAAGTCGACGTCGTTCGGTGGAAAGACCGGTACGAGCAACAACCATTCCGATGCATGGTTCGTAGGCGTTACGCCCGGGCTTGTGAGCGGTGCATGGGTAGGCGGCGAATACCGTTCCATTCACTTCCGCACCGGGGCATTGGGCCAGGGTAGCCGCACTGCGCTGCCGATAGTGGGATATTACCTTGAATCGGTGCTCGACGACCCGCAATTCTCGAAATACCGCCGCAAGTTCCCCGATCCTAAGGAAGACATCGACCGCAGTTGCTATTCGTGCACTTACATTCCGCGCCCGCGCGAAGAAGAGGACTCTACCGAGATAGACCTCGACAGCTTGTCGGCTTCCGACTTCCTGATACTCGATGACCCTAAAGCCGCAGACGAGAAAAAAGCCGACGAGGAAGTGAATTTTGACGACATATTGAACGAAAGCGGCGGTACTCCCGCCAAACCGTAAGACATATAAAGATTCCATTGCCGTAGATACAGGCAATGGAATTTTTGTATCCGGCTGCGCCGGGGTTTTGCCACTGCCTGGCGGCACTGAAAACGACACCTGTTTTGGTGCAAAAAAACGGTTCACTTTTCATTACTGTATTTTTCCCCGTTTTTCCGCGCATTTTCAAGCGCAGTTTTCATCCGGTTTTCAAAGGGCAAAAAATATGTCTGAGATATTTTGAAATAGGTCAGACATATTTTAAATTATGTGCCTTGTATTTTTTCTTTGCTCCTATGCGGGTATAACGCTTTGAAAAACAGTTTTTATTCCAAAGCACCATAAACCGCGTTTTTCTTGTCTGCATAGCCTGTACGGGTATGTCTGTTTTTGATTGGCGTATGCGGGCCGTAGCGCATGGTGCATATTACGGATTTTGTTTCCGCACCGGGCGACGCTTTGCCGTCCTGCGTTATATTACGCTTATAATAATTTTTGTATGCCATACTTTGCCGGCAAACAAATTAAAGCGTAAATTCGCAACATATATGGCCTTATACTAAGGGCGCACAATCTGCTTTTATTGAAAAAGGCGTTACTGGAAATTTACAATTCATAAAATAACTGCACCATGAAAAAAATATTTGTACTGGTTTTGCTTATTATAACATCAGTTGCTGTCTTTGTGCCCCGCTCCGTTGCGCAAAACAGGTTCGTATCAATAAATGAGCATGACCTTATAAAGCCCGACGGGCAGAAACTTTTCATCATGGGAACAAACCTGGGCAACTGGCTCAATCCCGAAGGTTACATGTTCAATTTCAGCAAGACGAATTCCGCACATTTTATCGACGAAATGCTGCGGCAGCTTGTCGGGCCGGACGAAGCGGCTTCTTTCTGGAAACAATTCAAGGAAAACTACATCACCAAGGCCGACATCGATTTCATTGCCTCGACGGGAGCAAACACAATCCGCATTCCTTTCAACTACCGCTTGTTTACCGACGAGGATTATATGGGCGAAACCGGCATGGGTAATGGCTTTGAACTAATCGACAGGGTGATAGGATGGTGCAAGGAGAACAATCTTTACGTAATACTCGACATGCACGACGCTCCGGGCGGCCAGACGGGCGACAATATCGATGACAGTTACGGCTATCCGTGGCTATTCGTTAGCGAAGAGAGCCAGGAAAAGTTCTGCCGTATATGGAAAGACATTGCCAACCATTACAAGGACGAACCCGCGGTGCTTGCCTACGAACTGTTGAACGAACCTATTGCACCTTACTTTGAAACCGACATGCTCAATTCAAAACTCGAGGGAGTGTACAAAAAAGGCGTGGCTGCAATACGCGAAGTAGACCGCGAACACATCGTCATACTCGGTGCCCCACAATGGAACAGTAATTTCAAACCGTTGACCGACTGGACTTTCGACGACAAAATCATTTATTCGTGCCACCGCTATGGGGGCGAGGCTACCAAGAAAGCAATACAGTCGTACATCGACTTTCGCGACAAGACGAACCTGCCGATGTACATGGGCGAGATAGGGCACAACAGCAATGAGTGGCAGGCCGATTTCTGCCGTGTGATGAAAGAGAACAACATAGGCTATACCTTCTGGCCTTACAAGAAGATGGACGGCTCGTGCTTCGTAGGTATTACCCCGCCCGAGCAATGGAAGGCCGTAGTGGACTTTGCCGAGAGCGACCGCAGCACATACAAGGCCATACGTGAGCACCGCCCCTCGCAGGAAACGGCACGCCTTGCGCTGAAAGCCTTTCTCGAAGCATGCAAGTTCCATAACTGCCGCATACAGCAGGGATACATAAACACCCTTCAAATGAAAGAGCCGCAGGCTGGGGCAAAACAAAGAAAATGAAAACGACATAAAATAAAACATGTTCAAGATGAAACTTAAAGCAAAAGCACTGTTACTGTGCACCGCTCTGGTTGTGGCAGTAACAACGAATGCGCAGACGCCGGTTTACCTCGACGAGTCGAAGCCTGTCGACCAACGCATAGAAGACGCCCTGCAGCGTATGACATTGCAGGAGAAAATAAACATCATTCACGCCCAAAGCAAATTCAGTTCCCCGGGTGTGGCTCGTTTGGGAATACCCGAGGTGTGGACCGACGACGGTCCTCACGGCGTGCGCCCCGATGTGTTCTGGGACGAGTGGAACCAGGCCGGCTGCACCAATGACTCGTGCCTGGCTTTCCCGGCTCTTACCTGCCTTGCGGCTACCTGGAATCCCGACATGTCGCGCATTTACGGCGTGAGCCTGGGAGAGGAAGCGCGCTACCGCAACAAGTCGATGATTCTCGGGCCAGGAGTGTGCATTTTCCGTACTCCTTACAACGGCCGCAATTTCGAATACCTCGGCGAAGACCCTTACCTCGCTTCCGTAATGGTTGTGCCTTACATACAGGGAATGCAATCGGTCGGAGTCTCGGCCTGCGTAAAACATTACGCACTCAACAACCAGGAATTCAACCGCCACACCACAAATGTGAAAGTTTCCGACCGTGCACTCTACGAAATTTACCTGCCCGCCTTTAAAGCGGCCGTGCAGGAAGGAAAAACATGGGCCATTATGGGTTCTTACAACTTGTATAACAACCAGCATTGCTGCCACAACGATGTCCTGCTTAACAAGATACTGAAAGGCGAGTGGGGTTATGACGGCGTAGTCGTTAGCGACTGGGGCGGTACGCACAACACCGAAGAGGCGATACATAACGGCCTTGACATGGAGTTCGGAAGCTGGACCGACGGCCTGCGCAGCGGTACAAAAAACGCTTATGAGAACTACTACTTGGCGCGTCCGTATTACGATTTGATAAAAGAAGGCAAGGTTGGGACAAAAGAACTCGATGACAAGGTGCGCAGAGTGCTCCGTCTCATTTTCCGTACTTCCATGAACCGCAACCGTCCCTTCGGCTCGTTCGTATCAGAGGCACACATCGAAGCGGCACGCACAATTGCGGAACAAGGTATAGTCTTGCTTAAAAATGAAGGCGACATACTGCCAATCGACGTAAACAAGGCAAAGAAAGTTCTCGTTGTGGGCGAAAATGCAATCAAGATGATGACCGTTGGCGGCGGAAGCTCGTCGCTCAAAGTCAAGTACGAACTGTCGCCCTTAGACGGAATACGCAACCGCCTTGCCGGAAAATCCGAAGTTGTTTACCAGCGCGGATATGTAGGCGACGCAGGCGATAAGTTCGACGGCGTAAGCACCGGGCAAGACCTCAGTGAGAAGCGTTCGTCAGAGGAACTGCTAAACGATGCTGTCGAGGCTGCAAAGGCAGCCGACTATGTAATCTACATAGGCGGATTAAACAAGGCGCCCCACCAGGATTGCGAAGACGCCGACCGCGAAACGCTAAGTCTCCCGTACAATCAGGACAAAGTAATAGAGGCGCTCGCAGCGGCAAACAAGAATTTTGTAGTAGTGAACATTTCGGGTACAGCTGTTGCCATGCCTTGGGTGAAGAATGTGCCGGCAATCGTGCAGGCATGGTATCTTGGTTCGGAAGCAGGCAATGCTTTGGCTGCCGTGCTCACCGGCGATGTAAACCCGTCGGGGAAATTGCCGTTCACTTTCCCGGCAAAAATCGAGGATGTGGGCGCGCATTCGTTCGGACCTGAGGCATATCCGGGAATAAAGCGCAATGACGACTCCGGGATATGGGACGAAGAATACAAGGAAGACATCTTCGTGGGTTACCGTTGGGTTGACAAGGAGAAGACAAAGCCGCTGTTCCCCTTTGGCTACGGATTGAGCTATACTACTTTCGACTACGGTAAGGCTAAAGCCGACAAGGCCAAGATGTCGGCCAACGGAACGATAACCATATCCGTTCCCGTAACGAACTCCGGCAGCCGCGACGGACAGGAGATAGTGCAGCTTTACATCAGCGACCTCAAAAGCAGCCTGCCCCGCCCGGTAAAGGAACTGAAAGCGTTCAAAAAAGTAAATGTCCCGGCCGGAAAGACTGTTACCGTGGATTTCACAATCGACAAGGGCGCGCTGTCGTTCTTCGACCCCGAAAAGCATGACTGGGTGGCCGAACCCGGAAAGTTCGAAGCCCTTATAGCTGCCTCGTCGGCCGATATACGAAGCAAGGTTTCTTTTGAACTCGAATAGTTCGCGTGCATATTAAAAAACAAGTTGGGATATACTCCTTAAAATGCCTGAAAGATGAAGAAAAGAACTGACGAACGTTGCAAGACAGTAATGGATTTCCTGGCCGAGATAGCCGAACATAATGACCGGTCGTGGTTTATGGCCAACAAGGGGCTTTACGATTCTGCCCGCGAGGCTTTCGAAATGATTACAAGCGAAATGATTGCCCGCATATCCGATTTCGACCCGGAGGTGTCGCACCTTTCGGCCAAGGATTGCACATACCGCATATATCGCGACGTGCGTTTCAGCAACGACAAGCGTCCTTATAAAATACACATGGGCGCTTACATAAACGCACGGGGAAAGAAGTCGCAACATGGCGGATATTACATGCACATGCAGCCGGGTAATTGCCTGCTGGCCGGAGGAAGCTATTGCCTTGAACCGCATATCCTGCGTGCCGTGCGCCAAAGCATAGTGGACAATACCGACGAATTCCTTGCCATAGTAGAGAATCCGCAGTTCTCATCACTTTTCAGCGAGATAGGCGAGGACCGGATAAAGACTGTGCCGCAGGGTTTTCCAAAGGACTTTCCTTACATGCAGTACCTGCGTCCTAAGGATTACAGTGTCTATACCAATGTGCCCGACAGCTTTTTCCTTTCACCCGGCTGGGCGGAAAAGGCTGCCGGTGTGTTCCGCACAATGAAGCCGTTCCTCGATTTTGTGAACTATACAGTTGATGATTATGTTTGATAATAACGAAATCCCTGCCGGCATTGCCGGCTGGGATTTCGTTTCGTTTAATTTTAAGAGCGCGGGCGTTCCGCGCTTTTTATTTGCGGTAACCCACGGTGTTGTTCAGCATTGGTTCCTGGCTTTCGCTCAGTTGCAGCGCTTTCTTCAGGCCCTCCGTGTCCATCGAGGCGCGCGGGCAGCATGCCCATCCGGCAGCCGAGCAGTAAAGGCAGATGTTTTGGCTTACGTATCCGGCATCGGCTTGTGCAAAGTTGGCCGGCCTGTTGCCGAAGCGCGACTTGTCGCTCACGAGTACGAGCGACACGGGTGCCTGCAACACAAAGTCCTGGCCTTTGGCCACGAGCGGGCGCAGGTCTTCGTCGGATACACGCTTGAGCGTGTTTTCTTTTGCGTCCCATAGGTATGCGCCGTCGGCACGTACCACGTATATGTCTATGTCCTGGGCATTTATGGCCGAGGGAGCCGTGCGGCGGCCATCCTCGCGGTTTATTCCGTTGGCGGCCCATAGAAGTGAGGCGAGGTCTTGGTCGCTCATTTGCTTTTCAGCGAAAACACGTTCGCTGCGTCGGTTTTGCAAGGCTTCGATTACCGTTGTTTCCAGGCTTTTCGACGGTTGGGGCAATGATATTTGCTCCTGTGCGGAGCACGAAACGGTAGCAGAAACCGTAAATACCAGTGCGGCAGCTGTTTTAAGCATGTTCTTTTTCATTAATGTATCAGTTTAGTGTTTGTTCGGATAAAAGTAAGAAAAATGTGCAAATACAGCCGTGCCACATTGTGTTAATTCCTCGGATTTTTTGGATACTTTATTCTTGTTACAGCTTTTTTAACTTTCATGACCGGCGTAAAAACAGTTCCCGTAACTTGCAGTTTTTCCGGCTTTTGACAAGGCCAAAAATTAGTGCCTTGAATTTTAAAATATGTGCCTTGTATTTTAAAATATCTCAGACCTATTTTTTCTTTGCTCCAAGAGGGGTGCAAGAAAGTATTTCCGGTTTTCCGTAAGGTTGCTTTCGTATTAACTATTTTTATATCTTTGCACCCGCTACGGTTCGCGCGATGTGGGCAGCTCGCCCATGCGTGCGATTAAAAGGGAACCGGGTGTGAATCCCGGGCAATCCCGTTGCTGTATTCCCCCGAGCCACAGGCTGTGCCGGCATTGGCAGGCTGTGTGGCCGGTGTCCGTGCGGACAACTCGGCGCGCCGCGCTATTTTGCGCGAAAGCCACTGGGCGAAATATCCCGGGAAGGTGTGCGTCGCTTGGGTAAGCCAGAAGACCTGCCGCAGCCACATGGCGTTGGAAAACCTTCGAGGAAAGGCTACCCGCAATTAAAGGCACTGCCGGCCGGGCAGCATGCCGCAATGTTTTGTTTGCAACGTGATAATCAGTGTGCCTGTTCGTGAAAAGGCATGCCGGAGTGTTGCAAACTTGTCTTGCGGAATGTTGCGGCATGGGTTGCGGTGTTTTTGTGTGAGTTCCTTTCATTTTCCCGGGTGGACGTCGCGTTTGTGGCATTACAAGATTATAACGCAAGATGAAAGGAACGTTTTTGTCAGTGGTTTTTATGTTTCTCGGCCCGTCGGCCGTTGCGCAGACGCCTTTCCCGCCTGCCGGTTCGCCGCAGAGCGATACGTTGCGCGGGCGCGTGTTGGGCAGCGCAGTAGTGCGTGCGCCGAAATCAATGCCTAATGAGATTGTTCCGGCACAAATGCTTGAAGGCAGGCAATTGCAACAGCTGGGAGGGCATAGTGTGGCCGACGCGGTGCGTTTATTTTCGGGCGTGCAGGTAAAGGACTACGGCGGTGTGGGAGGACTGAAAACCGTTAACGTGCATGGCATGGGCAGCGAGCACGTGGGAGTGGTGTATGACGGGATACCGGTGGACAATGCGCAGAACGGGCAAGTGGACCTCGGACGTTTCTCGCTCGACAACATGGAAAGCGTCGCGCTTTATGCGGGCGGGAGTGCCGATATTTTAAAGCCGGCGCGTAATTTCGCTTCCTCGTCATCGGTTTACCTGCAAACGCGCACTCCTGTCTTCAGGCAAGATTCAACCGGGGCGAATGGAGACGCCCGTATCAAACCATATAACCTGAAAGGAACTTTCCGAACCGGCTCGTTCGGACTGGCAAACCCGTCGGTGCGTTGGGAACAACGCTGGAACAGACGCCTGTCGTCGTCACTCTCGGCCGAATATCTTAATTCCACAGGGCGATACCGTTATCGCTACAGCCTTGACGGCGGTTACGACACTACGGCCACGCGCCGCAACGGTGATGTTGAAGCCGTGCGTTGCGAGGCGGCACTGTTCGGAAACATGCACGGCGGTTACTGGCGTGCGCACGGGTATGTTTACAGTTCGCAGCGCGGTTTGCCCGGCGCGGTGGTGAGAAACCGTTTCAGCAATGCCGGAAGGCAATGGGACCTGAACACTTTCCTGCAGGCTTCGGCAAAAAAGGATTTCGGCAGGTATTCACTGCTTCTGAACGCCAAATACGGCTACGATTACCTTAGGTATCTGCACGACCCGCGCGAGGACGACGGAACTATGTATGTTGACAACAGGTATCGCCAACAGCAGGTGTATATGTCAGTGGCGCAACGTTATAGGGTAGCAGGAAACTGGAACGTGGCCCTGTCGGCAGATTATGTGATGAACGCCCTTAATGCCGACTTGAAAGATTTCGCAAAGCCTGTGCGCCACAGCTTTTACGGAGCGTTGGCCACGGAGTGGCGAACTCCGCGTTTTTCGGCACAGGCCGATGTGTTGCTTACGCATGTGGATAACCATACACGCCGCGCTATTGGAAACAACGACGCTGACTTTACCGAAGTATCGCCTGCCGTCTATGCAAGCTGCAGGCCGTTTGCTTCGTGCGGCCTGGTATTGCGCGCATTCTACAAGAAGGCGTTCCGCATGCCTACGTTGAACGACCTTTATTATACGTACCTCGGAAATTCAAACCTTAGTCCGGAATACGCCACGCAGTATGACGTCGGCGCAACCTATGCGCAAACGTTTAAAAGCGGTGTGCTGCGCTCGGTGTCGCTGAAAGCCGACGTATATTACAACCTGGTTTCCGACAAGATAGTTGCCGTGCCCGCTGCAAACCTTTTCCGCTGGACGATGATGAACATAGGTCTTGCAAGGATTCACGGATTGGACGCGACGGCGCAAGCTGAAGCGAGCATGAGGGAGCTGACGCTTGACGTAAAGGTTGCATACACTTACCAGAGGGCCAAGGATTGCTCCGACAGGCAAAGCCGTTATTACGGCGGCCAGATTCCTTACATTCCCAGGCATTCCGTATCGGTCGTAGCAGGAGCGGAATGGCGCGGGTGGGCCTTGAACTACAGTTTTCTCTATACCGGTGAGCGTTACGACGCAAGCGCGAACATCGCTGCCAATTACATACATCCGTGGCAAACACACGACGCTTCGATTTTGCGCAACATACATGCGGGCAAGGTGGAACTGACGGCCATGCTGACGGTTAACAACATTTTCAACAGCCAGTACGAAGTAATAAGGTGTTATCCCATGCCGGGACGCAATTTTAAAATAACTGTGGCTGCCAACTTATGACACAGCGTGGCGCAAAGCCTTAAAAATAAGTTTGATGTAGAATACCAATACAAAATACTAATTACAAAAAACAAGAAAAATGAACAGAACACGGTTTACCATTACACGATTAGCTTTATCGGCAGCTTTTATTTCACTTGCATTTCATCTCTCTTCCTGTAGCGATGACAACGGAGGCCGAAAGGCCGGCATTGAGGGCGTTGTTGTGTCTCAGCCGTCGGACAGCCGGGACATAAAAGGCCTTTTCGTGCTCAACGAAGGGCAGATGGACAAAAACAAGTGCTCGTTGGATTACTTTGATTATACAGCCGGAAAGTTCTACAACAACCTTTTTGCAGCCATAAACCCTGATGTTACCCTGGGACTGGGCGACACGGGCAATGACTTGAAGGTTTACGAAGGAAGGTTATACGCTGTAATAAACGGGTCGGGACTTATTGAAGTAATGGACGCCCGCACGCTGCGCCATGTAGGCTCGGTTGCGCTTGCCGGCTGCCGTTGTATAGCTTTCAACGGTAACAAGGCATACGTTACTTCGTATTCCGGCGAGATGGACGAGAATACGAAGTTGCAAAAAGGCACTCTTGCCGAAATGGATTTGGATTTGTTGAAGATTACCCGTACATGCGGAGTGGGCTACCAGCCCGAAGGCGTTGTAGTGAGGAACGGAAAGATATATGTGGCCAATTCGTGTGCCTACGAGCCCGACTACACAGTGCATTACGAGAAGACTGTAAGCGTAATCGACGCTGAAACAATGACCTTGGAGAAGAACATAGACGTAGCCATAAACATGAACACCATGCAGCTCGACAAGCATGGGAACATATACGTTATTTCGCGCGGCAATTATGCCGATGTGAAATCTGATGTTTACGTATTGAACACCAATAGCGACGTGGTGGACGGGGCTTTGAACGTGCGCGCTGCGTCAACCTGCCTGGCGGGCGATTCGCTTTACATAGTGGGTAATGAGTACAGTTACGCAACCGGAGGATACGAAAGCTCGTTTGCCATATATGACATAAAGAAGAAAAGCATAGTCTCGGAAAAATTCATTACTGACGCCACGGACAGCAGGTTGGTTTCGCCATACGGCATTGCCGTGAATCCCGAGAACGGCGACATCTTTATAACCGACGCAGGCGACTACGTTAATCCCGGCACGTTGTTCTGTTATAACCGCGAGGGCAAACTGCTTTGGACTTCCGCCACCGGCGACATTCCCGGGCACCTGGCATTCGCAACCCAAAAAGTGCGCGGATTGGAATAAGAAATCTGTGCGAAAAGGTGCTGCCCTGCACATGCGTCGCGGCGCAGTTTTCAACCTGTATGGGAGCAAGAAAAAATTATGTCTGACATATTTTAAAATATGTCAGACATATTTCGAAATATCTCTGAGATATTTTTCGGCAGGTCTTTCGGGAGTATAATAAAAAACCGTTCCGGTTTTCTTTATAAGGCAGCAGAATTTCCGGAAAACGAGTGTGCGGTTTTGGCGGTGCGTGCTACGGCTTAATATATTTGCTGAAGAATTTCCATATTTCTTCTCCCGTGTTTATGTCGCCGTTATGCCAGCAGTGCGGTGCGCCTACAACCTTGTAAAGCCATACTTCGTTGCCGTTTTTCCCGCCCTTGAAGAAATGACGTACTACATAGCGTTTGCTTGCAGGGTCTTTGCTTGGGATAGTATCGCTTACAACCTTTTTGCAGCGGTTCATCGCCACCCAATAGTTCACGGCAAGGGGCACGGAAATGTATGCGCCCCATCCGCCTGCGTTTTTCAGGTCGCCTCCCCATTCGGACACACGGTCTTCCGTGCCGTGTATTTCAAGGAAAGGCACGGCCACGGGTGTCTTGTCAATCTCCGTCATCCATGTAAACGTCAGTCCTGCCACCGAAGCCAGTGCCGCGAATGTCTTTTGCCCCGATAGGGCTGCCAGGTAGCACAGGTCGCCGCCGTTCGACATGCCGGTCATGAAAGTGTTCCTTTTGCTTAATCCGTATTCCTTCTGTATGAACGATGTGAACTTGCATATCTCGTCCACGTCGTCGATGTTCATCCCTTTTTGTGACGGATAGCCCACGTAGAACCCGGTCTTGCCGCTGGGGTCTTTGAGTCCTTGCGGGTAAAGCACGGCAAAGCCGTTCTTGTCGGCCACGGGGTCGATGTCGAAGTCTTTTGGGTTTGCTTTGCCGCCGTAACCGTGTACCACGACTACGAGCGGGGCGTTTTCCTTTATGTTGTCGGGCAGGTAAAGCACGCCGGTGCGGTTGTGCCCGTTTATGTCATGCGACACGTCTATGTATTTTCCTGCCATAGCGGGCAGGAACGGCAAAATAAGTGCTGCGGCGGCAGCGAACAGTCGTATTGTTCTTATCATTTGTATTTATGTGTTGTTTTTCTTTGGTCTGGGGCTAAAAAGCTATTATGGGGCGCACGGTGTTTCCCGAATCCTTGTTGCTGCCTATGAGGTATGCGCGTTCATTACCCGTGAAGTAAGCCACGTAGGCGAACCCGTCGTTCATCTCGCTGCTGCTTTGGAACGTTTCTTCGGAAAGATTGAACGGTTCTGCGTATTTCCCGGCCTTTTCCAAGCTCATGTTTATGTTTTCTGTTATGAAAGTGCTTTTTTCCTGCCATGACACAGAACCGCTTTCTACGTTGTAGCGCGTGCGTACCTTGCCAAGGTTTACGATAATGTCGTACCATTGCCCTATTGCGGGAAGGAACCATTCGCTCGTGTTCCGGGGATGTTTTCCTCCGTTGTATTTTGCAGCGGCTTCGGCGGCGGGATGTTTCCCGGCCTTGTTGAGCGTTCGTGTGTCTTTGCGCCCTTCGCGGTAGTCCTGGAAATATTCCGTTGCTATGAAAAGTTTTGCCTTTGTGTCGGGCTCTCCGTAGGGAATGTCTTTTCCCGCGTTTTTAAGAGCCATGGCGTAGCCGTGCTTGTAGCCTTTTTTCTTGTCTTCGTAGGACGTTTCGAGCGCGAATACCACGGCAACGCATTTTGAAGTGTCGTCTACTGCGGCAAAGTTCTCCTTGTGAACCACATAAGCGTTGTTGTTTTCGTCTATGAAAAGGTAATCGCCCACCTGTGCCATACTCAGAGGAATCCTTTCTACTTCCGTGTTGGTCATCCCGAGTGTGTAGCAGTGTATTATGATTGCGGTGATGATTATTGTTGCTGCTGCTATCGCGGTTACGTATTTCTTTTTTATTTTCATGGCTATGGCGTTTTTATTTGTTTGAAGTGCGGCGCAGTATTCCCTTTAGTTTACGTGCGTATGCGTCGGCATACTGCTGCATTCCGAGGTCGCTGGCGTGTACGCCGTCAACCTGTGAGTCCTGCGAGAGGGCGAGTTCTTCGTAGCTCAGGTAATAAAGGCCTTTGTATTGTTTTTTCAGTTTGTCGAATGCTTCGCGCTGTAGCTTGTTCACCACTTTTTCGCTGCATTGCTCTACGCCCGAATTAGCCCCCATATAGCCGTCGTGCTCTACCACAAGTATTGGCGCTTTGCTCTTGTTGCGTAGTATTTTAATGCCTTCGGCGAGTTTCTGTTTTATTTCGGCGGCGCGCTCGCGCGTGGTCATGTTGGGCAGGCAGTCTATTACGAACACGCGTGCGTCGGTTTCAGCCATTAACTTGAATACTTCGGCGTCGAGAAAAGCACTTCCGGAAAAGCCGAGGTTAACTACCGGCACCCTAAGCTTGCGCTGGAGTATGTTCGTCCATGCCATGCCCGGACGTGAGGCGCAACCGCCCTGGGCTATCGAAGTGCCGTAAACCACAATCTGCCGTTCGCGGTCGGGTCCGGTAAAACGCAGGGGGTATTGCTTGTCGACGCCTATTTTAAGGTTTTTCACCGTGTTGTATAGCGGAAGATACAGGCGGTATTCGTAGCCGTCGAGACCGCTGTTCTCGTAGGTGAGTGCCTTGTATTCGTATTTGATTGGCTTACCGAACGAATAAAGCCCGCGTATGAGCAGTTCGCGGCCGTTTGCGTCGGTGGCGTACAGGTCGAGCCCGCTTACGCCCGTGGCCGGCATGTGGTTCATGTCGTATCCGCCTGCAACGTCGTATTCCACGGTTATTTCGGGCGCTTTGGTTACGAAACGCACGTACAGCCCGGCCGAGTTTTTCGACAGATTGTAGACGTGAGGAGAAACTTTGCCCTTTGCACGTTCGGGCAGGCGGCTGTATTCGCGGCCTATCTCGCTGTTCCATGCCCGGTTGCAGATGTTTGGCTCGTTCCCTTCCATTGGGTCGTACCATACGGTTTGCGCCGTGGCGGTTTGCATTGCGGCGGCTGCCACGAGGGCGGATATGATGAATTGTTTGGCTTTTGTTTTCATGGCGGTGGGTGTTGCCCGGTTTGCGGGCGTGTTGAGGCAAAGTTAATAAATATTGCCGGTATGTGGAACGGTTACTTTAATGGCGCATTATTTTGTTCAAAAAATGTGCACACGTTTTTTGCGCGTTTTCGTGTTCAGGTTTCAGTGCGGTTTTTCGGGGGTAAAAAATATGTGCCTTGTATTTTAAAATTCAAGGCACATATTTTAAAATAGGTCAGACATATTTTTTCTTTGCTCAGAGCAGGGGGTAACAGTCTGAAAATTAGTTTCTCTTTGAAGGTGTCCGGAAATGTCTTTTTCGCATGTCGTTTTTTTGTCTGAGCGTGTCTGTATTGTTGTTCCCCGATGGGTGCGACGTTATTGGGTAGAGAGGAACGAAACATCCCCGCGCGGCAGCATTTGTGCGCACGGGGATGTAAAACATGTATGCGGCAGTGGCTGTATGTGCGTGCCGTGTGCTTCTGTTATTTGTCGAATCCGCGTTTGCGGTAGGCTTCGGCCAGTTGGTTCATGGCTTTTTCTATTACGCACCTGGGTTGCGCTACGTTCATGCGCATGTAGCCTCGGCCGGGTGCGCCGAACATCTCGCCGTCGTTGAGGAACAGGCGGGCGTCGTTGATATAGAAGTCCACAATCTCCTTTTGCGACTCAAGGCCGAGCTTGTGGTTGTCGAGGAATACGAGGAACGATGCTTCCGGGCGTATGGCGGTTATCTTCGGGCAGTGCTGCGAAAGGAAAGAGAGCACGTAGCTGATGTTCTCCTGTACGTATCCGAGCATTTCGTTGAGCCACTCTTCGCCTTCGGCAGAGTAGCAGGCGCAAACACAATCGTAGGCGAATACGTTGCCCAGCCCGAGGTCGTTGCCGTCCAAGTAACTGAAGAAGCGGCGGCGCAGGCTGTCGTTGAATATAATGGTATGCGACGCCACTACGCCCGGCAGGTTGAAAGCCTTTGTGGGGGCCATCATGGTAACGGTGATGTCGCGCGCCGTGTCGCTTACCGAGGCCATCATCACGTGTTTGTGGCCCGAGAGGGTGAGGTCGGCGTGTATTTCGTCGGACACAATGATGACGTGGTGTTTTGCGCACAGGTCGGCCAGGCGGCGCAGTTCGTCTTCAGACCATGACGTGCCTCCGGGATTGTGGGGATTGCAGAGTATGAGCATTTTGCATTCCGGCAGGCGGCGGTCGATGTTTTCATAGTCCATCTCATAGCGCCCGTCAACGAGCTTCAGGGGCACTTCGACCAACGTGCGGCCGCTTGTTACGGTAACGTGGTTGAACGGGTGGTACACCGGGGTCATTATCATTACGCCGTTCCCTTTTTCGGTAAGCGCGTTGACGGCGAACGCCAGTCCCGGCACTATTCCGGGGATGTAATGCATCGTTTTGCCAGGAGTGTCCATTCCGAAACGCTTCTTGTTCCATTCTTCAATGGCCGTGTAGTAGCGTTCGGGCGCGCAGGTGTAGCCTAAGATTTGCTGGCCGAGCCGTTTTTCAATGGCTTTGAAAACAAACGGCGGTGTGGCGAATCCCATGTCGGCCACCCACATGGGCATGAGGTCGTCGCGGCCTGTCTGGCGCTTCATGCCTTCAAGGCTTACGCTGTCGGTGCCGCGGCGGTCGATAACTGTATTGAAATTATATTTTGACATTATTGAAAGGTTTATGGTTCTTTTACAAAAGACGTGCAAAGATAATATAAATATCTGTGACTGAGAAGCCGTATGCGCCGCGAGAGAAAATACCGGCAGGGCATAAAAAAACATCACAGGTATTTTGCGACCTGTGATGTTATGTTCTTTCAGCGTGTGCTGCCTCAGGAAAATTATCTCTGAGGTATTTTGAAATATGTCTGACATATTTTGAATTATGTCAGACATATTTTTTTTCTTTTCTCAAGAGGCATTCAAACTCCTTTGGGCAGGGCGTTTTGCAACGCGCCTTATTTGTCTGCCATGAGGAATTTCTTCAAATCCTCGAAACGGTTGCCTATTTCAATGCTTTGTTTCTTTCCTTTCATGAACGCCGCAAGCCGCTCGGGTATTTCGACTTCGGTTTTTATCACGTCGTTTATTACGGAATTGAATTTGGCCGGGTGTGCCGTCTCGAGGAACACTCCCGTTTCGCCCGGTTCGAGCAAATGTTCCAGTGCACGGTATCCGCATGCCCCGTGTGGGTCGAGGATATAGCCGTGTTTTTCGTAAACTTCGGCTATGGTTGAACGTATATCGCTGTCGCTCGACACGAATCCGCTTATGTCGCGGCAAACTGCTGCGTGGTCGTTGCGGTAAAGTTCCATAATGCGTGCAAAGTTGCTCGGCGCGCCCACGTCCATCGCGTTGGCTATAGTGGCTATTGAGGGGCGAGGGGTATAGTTGCCGCTTTGCAGGTAATCGAAAAAGACATCGTTGGCGTTGTTGGCGGCAATGAAGCGTTTTATAGGCAGTCCCATGCGTTTTGCTATGAGTCCCGCCGTTATGTTTCCGAAGTTTCCGCTCGGAACGCATACCACCAAGTTCCCGCCAAGCCCTGCTGCCTGCATTTGTGCTACGGCACGGAAATAATAGAACGACTGTGGGAGCAGGCGTGCTATGTTTATGGAGTTTGCCGAGGTCAGGCGCATGAAATCATTTAGTTCATCGTCAACGAATGCCTCTTTTACCATTCTTTGGCAGTCGTCGAACGTGCCGTCTACTTCGAGTGCGGTTATGTTCCGCCCCAGCGTGGTGAACTGGCATTCCTGTATCTTGCTTACCTTGCCTTTGGGGTAAAGCACATAGACGTTTATCCCTTCTACTCCGAGAAAGCCGTTTGCTACGGCCGAACCCGTGTCGCCGGAGGTGGCCACGAGAACGTTCAGGCTGTTGCCTGCCTCGCCGTGGGTGAAATACGACAGCAGGCGCGCCATGAAGCGTGCACCAACGTCCTTGAAGGCAAGCGTTGGCCCGTGGAAAAGTTCAAGCGTATGGATGTTGTCGGAAACTTTTACTACCGGTGTGTCGAAAGCAAGCGTGTCGGCTACGATTTTGTCGAGTGCCAGGGGCGGCATGTCGGGAAAGAGCGTGCGCGCAACGGTTTGCGACATTTCCACAAACGACATGTCCTTGAACGATTCGAAGAATGTGCCGGGCAACTGGGATATGTTTTCCGGCATGTAAAGCCCGCCGTCGGGGGCAAGCCCGCGTGTTACCGCTTCGGAGAGAGGTGCGAGCGGCGAGGCCTGGTTTGTGCTGTAATATAACATTTCTATTTTGTGTGATATTAGTATTTCATGAATGTATCTATGAATCCGCGTCCCTCAAGTAGCCCGAACGCGCCATTGCGGCAGGAATATTCGTCGAATGCGGTTACGTTGTCGGGCTCGATTCCCTTATGATATATAAGGAAAGGTATAGGTTCGTTGGTATGTGTGCGCAGTTTGCACGGGGTGGGGTGGTCGGGCAGCACGGCTATCGACACAGGTTGGTCGAAACTCTCAACGGCGCGGGCTATGGGGCCTACGATACGTTTGTCGAGGTTTTCTATTGTCATAAGTTTGAGTTTTACGTCGCCGTCGTGCCCGGCTTCGTCAGAAGCTTCTATGTGCAGGTAAACGAAGTCGTCGGTGCGCAATGCTTCAATGGCTGCCTGCGCCTTTCCCTCGTAGTTTGTGTCGTACAGGCCTGTTGCGCCTTCCACGTCAATGCACCTGAGTCCGGCGTATGTGCCTATTCCGCGTATGAGGTCCACGGCGGTTATTACTGCTCCGGTATGTATTTCGGGGAAGGTGTCGGTAAGTTTTTCCATTTTGGGTTTGTTTCCTCCCGCCCACGGCCAAATGCTGTTTGCGGGGTCTTTTCCTTCGGCCATGCGTTGCTTGTTGAGCGGATGGTTCTTGAGAAGTTCCTGCGATTCCAGGATGAGGCGGTTGAGCAGTGCCGCAGTTTCTTCGGCTTCGGGTATCTGTGCCTTTATCATAAGCGGGCGGAATTCCTTGCCAGGCACATCGTGCGGCGGGGTGCAGTCGAGGTGCTTGTTGCCGCCTTTTATTACGAGCAGGTGTCGGTATTGCACGCCTGTGTAAAAGTGTATGCGGTCGTTGCCGAGTTTTTCCTGCAGGAACTTAATGAGTACGTCGCCCTCGCTTGTCTCGAGCCGCCCGCATGAATGGTTCTTGATTTTCCCGTCTTCTATGCAGATGAGGTTGCAGCGCATGGCGAGGTCGTCGGGTGCGAGTTCCACGCCTATGCTTGCGGCTTCCAGCGGGCCGCGTCCTTCGTAAACCTTGTGCTGGTCGTATCCTAAGATTGATGAGTTGGCCACTTCGCTGCCGGGGTGGAATCCGTCGGGCACGGTTTTGAGCATTCCGGTGCGTCCAAGGCGTGCCAGCCTGTCCATCTCCGGTGTGTTTGCGTACTGGAGCAGTGTTTTGTTGCCGAGTTCGGGAACTTTCCAGTCGGCCATTCCGTCGCCTAATATTATGATGTGTTTCATTGTTCTGTTGTTTTGTTGCGCACGACAGGGCTGCCTGTTGCAGTGTGCGCGTAAATACGGCGTAATACGCCTTGCTGTTTGCGTGGCATTGCAATGCGTTGCATTGCGCCTGCGTGTGCGTTATTAAAAATGTAAGTGTTGGTTTATGCTTGCTTTTGCAAGCGCAGTTCACATAGAGCCGCAATAAATAGCCTCAACCCCGAAGGGTCGTGGTAGTGACGGTTGTGGAATGCCACAAGTAAAGGGATGTAAAAATAAATATATCCATTTGTACCAGCATTTCAATGACAAATGTAACAAAAAATACGTAGTCTGCAAACTTTTCCTTGTATTTTGTTTGTTTTTCAGCAATAAAAATGAATTTTTTGCTCGAATTCCGGTTTTTTGTAATGCCGTAATGACAAGAAAGGTTCTTTAGCCGCAACGTTGGCGGCTTGTGCGAAATGGCATTATTGCGAACTGCAAAAGTGTGTCGGCAGGCGGAAAGTGTTTGTTTGCAGCCGGAGTTGCATGGGGGCAATGCGTATTTTTGAGGCGTGCTAAATGTTAATTTGTGAACATAGGTTTTTACCCCTGCTTGGAGAAGAAAAAAATTAGGTCGGACATAATTCAAAATATGTCTGACATATTTTAAAATACAAGGCACATATTTTCGACCGCTCTTCAAGCCGCATGAATAAAGGGCTTTGCGCAATGTGTTAAATGCAGACAAAAACAGTCGCCACCGTATCGGCACTTATGCAGCAGGCGTTTGCGCATGGGTTGCCGGGAGGGGTGTGTTTCCAAGTATCAGTGTGTTGCCGTTATCCGGCCGTCAGGTTCGTGCTGTTCCGCAACAAGTGCCCGCATTAGCCATTGTATGGCAGATAATTCGCAGGTTGTTGCATATTACAGGCAAAATGGAAATGTTTATCGGTAATTTTTTACTACTTTTACGCCCGCTGAATGCTTTTTAAGTATAACGAATCTAAAAAAACGATAAATGCACATTCTGCCCAAAGGCAAAACCGTTGCCTCTGCCGGAACTTGTGCGCTTTAATAACATTATAATAATAAGTAATGCGTAGAACATCGATTTCTTTCTGCCTTATTGTTTTTATTTGCAGTATGCTGTGGTCTGTAACATGCCGTGCACAGACAGGAGTCCCTCCCAAACGGGAGTTCCGCGGAGCGTGGATTCAGACCGTCAACGGTTTTTTCAAAGGAATGCCGCGCGACCAAATGCAGGCCACACTGACGCGCTATCTTGACGCTTTCAAACGTTACGGGTTGAACACGGTGATGTTCCAGGTGCGTTGCGAGGCCGACGCTTTTTACAAAAGTTCTTACGAGCCGTGGAGCTATTACCTTACCGGCCAGCAAGGTGTTGCGCCCAATCCCATGTGGGACCCGCTGGAGTGGATGGTGGAGCAGTGCCATGCCCGGGGGCTGGAGATTCATGCGTGGATAAATCCTTACCGTGCCAAAACCGCCGCGCAGCACGATATGGCGGCCAACCATCCTTACAACATGTGGCCCGACAGGTTCTTCCAGTATCGCGGACAGTTGCTCTTCGACCCGGGCGAACCGGGAAACCGGGAGTATATCTGCCGTGTGGTAGCCGACATCATGAGAAAGTATGACGTCGACGGCATACACATGGACGATTATTTCTACCCATATCCTGCTGCCGGAGTAGATATACCCGACGACAAGAGTTTTGCGAAATACAACAACGGTATGACCGACCGCGGTGACTGGAGGCGGTATAACGTGAACGAACTGATACGCCAGTTGCACGATACCATACGCACTGTGAAGCCGTGGGTAAAGTTCGGCGTCTCGCCTTTCGGTATTTACCACAACGCGCGGCGCGGCGGAAACGTTCCCGGTTCGAACACAAACGGACTGGAGAACTACGAGGACCTGTACGCCGATGTGCTTTACTGGGTAAACAAAGGCTGGGTGGACTATTCAATGCCGCAGCTATATTGGCAGATAGGACATCCGGTGGCTGATTATGAGACTCTCATACGCTGGTGGGACAAATACGCTTCGAATCGCCCGCTAATAATAGGCGAGTCGGTGGAGAACACAATAAAATATGCCGATCCCTCGAACCCGCAGGTAAACCAGCTTATCGCAAAAATGAATCTCGAGCGTTCGCTTCCTAATGTGAGCGGCAGCTGTATTTGGTATGGGGATGTTTTTGCGAACAACAAAGGCAATTATGCCGAAGCCATACACCAGCTTTATTTCAAGTATCCTGCACTTGCACCGCTCATGCCTTTCATCGACGATGACGCTCCTAAGAAGGTGAGAAAACTCAAGGCCGTTTGGACATCCGACGGATACATACTCTTCTGGACGGCTCCTAAGGCGAAGAAAGAAATGGACCGCGCCGTGAAGTACGTGGTTTACCGTTTTGACAAAGGCGAGAAAGTAAACCTCGACGACGCTTCGCGCATAGTAACGGTTACGTCCGACAATTTCTACAAGCTGCCTTATGATGACGGCGATGAGAAGTGCGTATATGTGGTTACCGCCCTCGACAGGTTGCAGAATGAGTCGAAAGCCAAGAAGAAAACCGTAAAACTTTAAAGGCGCTCTGCCCGGAATCCTATTTCCATAAAATATAAAACCGTACAGACATATACTTTGTCTGTACGGTTTTGTTTCTAATCGCTTGTCCGTCGGTTCTTCTCGGATGTGGCTTTCAGGATAGCGGTATTATATCTTTTTTGCCTTTTTGGCAGCCTTTGCAGCTTTCTTAGCTGCTTTGGCTTCGTCTTTCCAGTATTTTTCGATGAACTTCTGGCCGCCTGCTTTCATGCCGTCGGTAAAGTATTTTGCAGCTTGTGCTGCGGCAGCCTCGTCTTCGGGCGAAGCAAAGGCATGTTTGTAGGCTTTTATGTCGTTCCAATGCCCGCGTGTAAAGTCGGGAACCTGCACAGAAGCATTGTTGTTGTCCATAGAAAGGGCACCGAGCTCAGCAAGGCAGCACCATTCTGCAAGGTCGTACACGTCGATGTCGAGGGGAAGCCCGTTCTGCAGACAGTAAACCAGACGGGCGTCCATAATAAAGTCCATGCCGCCGTGTCCGCCGACCTCTTTGGCATTGTCGCCGTATTTTTTCAGGATAGGGTTATAGTATTTGTTTATTAATGCCTGCTTGTCCTTGTCGGACATGTACTCGTGTCCCGAAAGGTTGTCAGCCGAGGGTGTCACGCCTGCTTTCTTCATGTCTTCCGAGCCGAGAGCGTATCCTTCTACAGGGTATTTGTTTGCGAATCCTTTTGTGCCGACGAGTTGGTACTTCCTGTCGTAAGGTTGCGGGTTCATGACATCGTGGTCTATGCGTATCATTTTTCCGTTTTCGGTGCGAATCATCGTTGAAGTAAAGTCGCCGTTGCGGAAGTCCACCTTCTGGCCTGTACGTTCTTCAACAAGCTGTACGCCGTGCACCGACTTAGTGTCCATTGCAACGAGAGTTTTCATGCGGTCGCCCCTGTGTATGTTGAGCAGCTGGGCAACAGGGCCGAGGCCGTGGGTTGCGTAAACATCACCGCGGTGTTTCATGTTGTACTCCAAGCGCCAGCCAAGTTTGTCGTTGGCATCTTTTTTCCAGTAATAGTCCCAGAACGGGTCTAGGTCGTGGCAGTAAGCTCCCGATACGTGCAGTATTTCGCCGAACACTCCTTGTTGCGCCATATTCAGGGTATTCATTTCGAACCAGTCGTAGCAGCAATTTTCAAGAAGCATGCAATGTTTGCGCTTTTTCTCGCTGATGTTTATCAGCGCCCAGCATTCTTTCAGGTTCATAGCCGAAGGCACCTCTATGGCAGCGTGCTTGTCGTTCTCGAGCGCGCAGTATGCCACGGGGAAGTGATGAAGCCAGTCGGTTGCTATATAAACGATGTCTATGTCAGGACGTTTGCAAAGTTCCACGTATCCCGAGTCGCCGTAGTAGATTGCCGCTTCGGGCATGCCAGCCTTGGTAAGGATTTTCTGGCAGTTTTCGGCGCGTTCCTTTTCGTGGTCGCAAAGAGCAACGATTTGCACGCCGGGTATGTGCGTCCATCTTTCTACTGCTCCAGGCCCACGCATACCGAGTCCTACGAAGCCTACTCGCACTACTTTCAGTTTTGGAGTTGCGAGGTTGAGCGCGTGCTCTTGTCCTGCCGGGCGTGCTGGCGTGTCGATTACGATAGTGCCTTTATCCCAGTGCCATTTGCTACCGTCGCTGAGCGTGCCTTGTGCCTTCAAGCCGGAAAGCCCTGCCGACAGTACCAAGGCGCATGCAGCGAAAATGATTCTTTTTATTTGCTTCATGATTTTATTTGTTAGTTTATTGATATGTTGATAATTTGTTTCTGTATTGGTTATCTGTGTTTTAGAGCGGCGTGCAAGGTTACAAACCAAGCGGGTTTGCGTTTTGCATTTCGTTTTTCACGCGGTTTTGCATTTCGGTGAAGAGTTCTTTTTTCTCTTCGGCATTATGCGGTTTTATTTCGTCGGCTTTTGCGATGTCTTGACTCGCGCCTTCTTCGTCTCCGAGTTTCTTGCGCAGTTCGGCACGCATTCTTAGCGCCTCATGAAAGTCGGGAACTGTTTTGAGTGCTTCGTTAAGTGTCTCGAGTGCGGCATTGTCGTTTCCTGCCGATTCTTCCGCCTTTGCTTTTTTAAGGTATGCGTCTTGATTGAACGGGTTTTCGTCGATAGCTTTGCTATATGCGTTTGCGGCTCCTTCGTAATCGTTTTTTCCTTCGCGCAGTTTGCCTTTTTGTATATAAACATTGTCATCGGCTTCGCCTTTTTCTATCACGGTGTCTATGTCTTTTTCGGCTTCGTCGAACATTTCCGAGGCTGCAAGCGAGCGCGAGCGCATTATGTAGGCCGCATTGTAGTCGGGTTCAAGTTCTATGGCTTTGGTGAAGGCTTTAATTGCCCCTTCTTCGTCTTCCATTCCGTGCATGGCCAGACCTTTCAGAAAATATGCCGAAGGATTGTGCGGCTCAAGGCTTTCTGCATTTTGCGAGGCCTGTAATGCCGTGTCCCAATCGCCGAGTTGGACCGCAGCCTGTGCTATCGAAAGTTGCAGGCGAACGTTGTCGGGGTGTGTTGTTGCTATACGTTGCAGCAGCGGTAGGGCTTTTTCCATTTCATTGCAGTTCATGTATGCTTCAGCAAGGTAGCTTTGTGCCTTTTCGTTGTCCGGTTCGAGTTCAATGGCTTTGCTAAGGTAATCTGTGGCCAGTCTGAATTCTTTTATATTCATTGCGCGCAGCCCGTTGTCACAAAGTGTTTCGAATGTAATCCTTTTCTTTTCGGCCGCTTCCTGTTCCAATGTTTGTTCGTCGGTCTCGCTGTTGTTTGATGAGAATAGTGACTTGAAGAATCCCATTAAGTGATAGTTTTATTTACAAAAGTATATTATTTTCCGGATATGTGGCAAAAGTTTACTGTTTGAGGCGCATGCAGATAGCGTTATTTCAGGATAAGTCCTCCGTTAGGCTGTATGGTTACCTTTACTGTGCCGTCTTTCCCGGCTTTTATTTCCTTTAGTTGCGGTTGCGGGAGGGCACCTTTCTTTGCGGGCTTGTCGTTGTAGCACATAAGCGTTTTTCCGGCGAACATGGGGAGTTGCAGTTTAAGTTTCATCTCTTCGCCTGTTGCATTCAGGCCGGCCACGTACCATTTATCACCATGGCGGCGGGCCAGAATGACGAATTTGCCCGGATAGCCGTCGATAAACTGCGTCTCGTCCCAAACGGTGGGAAGTTCTTTCAGAAAGTCGATTTCGAAATCAGGTATCTCGTCTATTGTGTTGGGATAAATAGCCACGCACTGTATGCTGGTCTGGTTTGTAATGCCCGACGCCAGTTCGAATATGTCGGACGTATAGCGCGGATGGCGGCTTTTGTTGTCGCGCGACATGTTTTTGTTCATTATTATGCCGCCCCAGTCCATTGTTGCCACGGCGTTTCGGCAGAAGGGGTGTATGGTAAGTTCCATTGCCTGCCGGCGCGCCGCGTGGTCGGTGAAATAAACGTTTTCAGACGCCAGTACTGCCTCGCTGCTGACGAAGTTGGGGAACATGCGCTCCCAGCCGCGGGGCAGCGTGCAGCCGTGGAAAATCACGCAAATGCCGTAGCGTGCGGCGTCGACAAGGATGTCCTCGTAGTATTGCATGGTGTGCTGCTTGTCGCCGCCGAAGTAGTCTACTTTTATTCCCTTAATGCCTGCTTTCTGCAGCCACGCCATTTCCTTGTTGCGCGCAAACGATGTGCTCATTTTGTGGCGCGGTGTCTGGGGCGGGTCGTTTGCCGTGCCGTTGGTGCTGTACCACAGTATGAGCCCCACTCCTTTCGACTGGGCGTACTTGCTCAGTTCTTCCATGCGTTCGTAGCCTATTGTCTGGTCCCAGTTGGCGTCGATTAGCACGTATTCGTATCCCATGCGTTCGGACATGTCGATAAACTTCACCTGGTCGTCGTAGTTTGTGCCGCCGTCCTGCCATAGCAGCCAGCTCCACGTGTAGCGGCCGGGCTTGTACTGCCGGGTGGTTTGGTACATCGGTTCAACAACGTCATAGGCAATGGTTGTTTCGACGAGCGGTTTGAGCGTCTCGCCCAAGGTTATCGTTCGCCAAGGCGTGGAGTAGGGCAGCGCCACTCCTGCCGACGTCTGTCCTATGCCGTTCGATTCGCCGGGCATGGGGAATGCAATAGTATAACCCGTATCAGGATTGTAGTCGCTTAGGTGACAGCCCACGTAATTGCCGCAGGTGCCGGTTTCGCTTACAAGTGCCCAGCCGTCGCCGCCAATGCGGAACAGGCAGGGAAAGGTATAGCCTTCGCCGAAGGCAGAAGGTTCGCTCATTGGCATGTCGAGTTTGTATTCTTCCTCATAGCAGGGCTTTGTGCGCATCCAGCCTGACATGGCCTTGTTCTGCGGGCAGAGGAAAGTGGTGGTCTGTGCGGGCAGGCGGAACGAGGTGGCTTCGCCGGTTATGGTCATAACTCTTGTTTCGCCATACTGCGGGAAAGAGTAGCGGAAAGCAATGTTGTTGTCCGACACGTTGAACGTGATGGTCATTTTCTGCTTTTTGCCGTTTTCAAAGTCCACGTTCACGCAGTTTGCCTTGTAATGGGCCTGCGAAGCCTTGGTTGAAGTCATGGTGTATTCCGAACTTACGCTCGAGGTTTGGGAACCTGTCATCGTAAGGCCCGTGGTAAAGTCACCTACGTCGGTATAAACACCAAGTTGTGAGCTTTCTATCATCTGTTTGCCGTTCAATGTGGCGGAGTAGTATGCTTTTCCTCCGGTGTTTTCTATTGTTACGGCCAGTTTGCCGTCGGGAGATTTCACGTCGATATTGTCGGCAAACGCCGCAAACGGTGCACAGAGTGCCACGCCTATCGCAAGCAGTAGGTTCTTCATGTAAAGTTTTTTTTGAAATGGTTTTGAGATAATAAGCAAAAATAATTTTTTTAGGCGAAATGCGTGCGCGTAATGCCTGTTAGTTTTGCCGGTGGCGGAATTTATTTTATATTTATGCGCAAAGGCGGAAAATGCAGTGCTTTTTGAGTACACAAATTGCACTGCTCCGGGGAATAAAAAAATGTCGCTTTGTTTGTCTGCATTTTTGCCCTGGTTTCAAGGCGGGTTTTCAGAGGGCAAAAAATAGGTCTGAGATATTTTAAAATACAAGGCACATATTTTGAAATATGTGCCTTGTATTTTTTCTTTTCTCCCAAGGGAGTATAAACAGCTGAAAAAGAGTTTTCAAATTTCGGCTCGCAAAATGACGTTTTCAGGGCCCTGTTTTTCGTTGCTCTGAATGTCTGTTTTCTTTCCTTGTTGTGTGTTGCGGTACGACCGTTTAGAATGGGTATCCTATGGCGAAGTGCAGAGCGAGGCCGTCGGTGAATTTGCGTATGTTGTAGTATCCGCTCTTTCCCGTGTCGTAGGGGTTGTGCAGCGCGATACCGAGGTCGAGGCGAAGCACGAGGAATTCCATGTCGTAGCGAAGGCCAAGGCCCGTTCCCAAGGCTATGGAGTTCAGGAAGTCCTTGGCGTTGATTTGTCCGCCGGGGCGTGACTCGTCCTTGCGCAGCAGCCATACGTTTCCGGCGTCGAGGAACGTGGCGCCGTAGAGCGAGCCAAACAGCGGGAAACGCAACTCGGCGTTGGCGGCCAGTTTTACGTCGCCGGTCTGGTCCATATATGAATATTTCGTTTGGTCGGATTTGAAACGTCCCGGGCCGATGCTTCTTACGGTGAACGCGCGCACACTGTTTGCGCCGCCAATGTTGAACTGTTCGCTGTAGGGGGCTACGGTGCTGTTGCCGTATGTGTAGATAATGCCGCCGAACAGGCGAGTGGCCAGCTTGAGCGACGAGCCGAGGCTGAACGTCTTGTGCACCTCGGCAGTGGCTTTGATGAACTGGGTGAACGGGTTGTCGAACAGCGTTTTGTTAGGCTCGTTGAACCTTCTGCCTGCTGCGGCGTACACGCCCGAAAGCAGGTTGCCTGCCTCCTTGAACGTGGCCTGTATCCAAATGGGATTTTCTTCGCGGCTGGTGGAACTGTAGGTGAACGTGTAGCCTATCCAGGGAATGAACTGGTCGCGCATGCTGACATAGAGCGCCGGGTTGGCGTTCATGATAGAGTCGAACTTGGCCGATTTGTTGAGCGTGCGGTCGAAGTCGAGCGAGAAAACGGTGAACTCGTGTGTGGCGTGGCGGGTGCGTTTCCATTCATAGGCCATCGAAAGCCCGAATTTCACCATGTTGAAATAATCGGAGCGTTTCATCCAGTCGGCACTTAGCGAGAAGGTGGTTGACGACGGGTAAAAGAACTGCTTGTTTGCAAGCCAGGGGAAGAATATCCGGGGGAATTTGAGGTCCAGCGAGCTGCCGAGCTCGTAGGAGTTCAACAGGTCGTTCCTTTTCTGGCCCGACTTGGCCATTTGCCATTCGTATGAGCCGTATATGCGGAAACTCATGCTCTCGCCTGCGCGGAAAGCGTTCTTTTTCGTTACCTTGAATGCTACGCCGGGGCCTATCTGGTCGTTGCTCTTGGAGTTTACGTCCATTGTGAACTCGCTTTCGTAAGGTTTGTCCATCTTTGCGTAAATAATGACGTCAAGTGTGTCGGTTCCTGTGGTGTCGCGCGGAACGTATGACATGTTCAGCTGGCTGAACAGCCCCATGCTGCTGAGTTTCTCGAGTGTGAACTGCTCTTCGCGGTAAGAGTATGCGCGGCCGCGCCTCGAGAATATGTTGTGCCGCCATACCGACGGGCGCAGGGGTATCTTCTTGCCGGTGTAATGGAACTCGTATTCGCCGAAAGAGAAACTTTTCCCGATATTACTGCCGGGGATTGTGTTTATGTAAATACGTTTCTTCCCGTAATACCACTTGCGCTTTATCTTGTCGGGAATATTGTTTATTGGCAAAATCTGCAGCTGCACATATCCGGGCCGCACGAACGTGTCGGCTCGGAAAGTGGTGTACTCGTTGCTGTAAAAGTAGTAGCCGTTGTTGCGGAACAGGTCTTTCAGGCGTGTCTGTTCTTCGCCGATTTTCGAGAGATTGAAAATGTCGCCTTTCTTTATCGTTCGCTGGCTCCAGGTCTTGCGTATAAGGCTGTCGGCCGTTGGAGGGAAGTTCAGGTACGCTATGGAGTCGAGGCGGTAGGGCTCGCGCGGGTTGATGAAGTATCTTATTTTTGATTTTTTGTTGTCTTCGCTCGGAAGAAGCTCGTAGTCTGCGCTTCCGCGGAAGTAGCCGTAGTTGTGCAGCACGTTGGTAGCGACCATGGTGCGCAGCTCGGGGTTTACAGTGCTGATAAGCACAGGTTGCTTTGCAAAGTTCTTGAAAATCCATTTCCCGATTGCGCTTTTGCTGTTGACAAAGCCGTTGTAAAACCATAAGCCGAAAGCCAGCGGCTGGCGAAGCGACGAGCTCCCGAACAGTGCATTGTTTGGGGCATAGGCAAGAACGCCGTTTATTTCTTCCTTAACGGTTTCGAGTGATTTTTTGTCGGCTTCCTTGCGTGCTTTCTCGGCTTCGCGCAATTCTTTTTTCTTGGCTTCGGACAATGTGTCGGTGACGACGGTATCGGCCGGAGCGGAACTGTTGCCGGATGAGGTGAATAGTTTGTCGATGGTCTCTGCCGTTTCTGCAATGGCCTTTATTACTCCGGTAGAATCGTTATTGCTTTTTTTCTTTTCGCCGAATTCGATTGATTTAATACCTGTGTACAGTTGCTCGCCTTCGGGCAGGTTTTTCGTAACGGAGCATGACGTGAAAAACATTGCAAAGGCATAGCATAGTAGCAGGACCGGCGTGTACGGCATTCGGCCTTTCCTGATTAATGTAGCGACGCCTGTAACAAACTTGCGCACAAGAAGTGGTATTTCCTGACTGGCTGTATTATTTGTTTTTCGAAATAGGTGTTTCATTTGTTATCGCGTTTTTCGCTGTCGTTGTTGGTTGCGGGAATGTTGGCCGGGCTTGCATTGCTGCCGGTGTCTTGGTCGGAGTTCGGGCGTTTGCCGTCTTTTTTGTTCTTGTTCCTTTTCCAAAGGAATATTTCGCCGAATGTATCTGTCTTACGCCGCAATACAAGGCTTGCTCCCATTTCTGTAAGTTGCCCTTCGAGCGGGTCGTGTTTGTTGTGGTCGTAGAAAAGGCGTATGTAGCGTGAGGCGCTGTTGTCCAAACGGTATTCGAGTGAAACGTTGTCTATGAAGCTGGCAGCGTTGTTACGTGCGTCTTCGCCTGTCGATACGCGCCCGCCGATTATTACGTTTACACGGTCTCCCCAGAATCTTTTTGCAAAGCGGAAGGAGTAGTCTGTGTTTGTTTCGCCGTTCTCGTTTGTGCCGTCTTCAACGTTCACGCTCAGGTCTATTGTGCGCAATGCGTTTCCTGCTATTTGCTGCACCTCGCTCTGGAGGAAAGCGTTAAGCGCATTGTTTGCCTTAAACCCGCTTGATGTGTTGCTTTCCTCAAGATACATTCCTGTCGCGAGCATGGAGATGGCTAATTTGTTTCGTTGTTCTGCCGACATTGCCGCCAGCTGGTTTTGTATAGTCTGGTCTTCCGGAGCTTCAAGAGTGAATTGCAGTCCCATCCTCGAAAGAGGCTGTGTGATTGAAATTCCTGCGTCGAATGCTACGGAGCGCGATACTTCGTTTTCTGTTACGGAAGCCTTGATACGTTCTTTAGCCTGGATGTTCAGCGTAGGGTTCATAGGATTTCCAGTAAACTCTATGTAACTCCCGTTTGTAAGGTAGAATGTACGGAGCGGAATGACGGGGAGTGCGTATTTCATCTCGCCACTGCTTGCCGTGTACCTTCCGGTCAAGATTATTTCGCCTTGTTGAGTGTATCTGAAAGTCAGTTCTCCGCCACCCTCTATATCAACGTAGCTTTGCTTGTCGCTGCTTATGTCACAGTGCAGGCGTGCTGCGTCGCTTATGCTTATGGCGAGGGTCATGTCAACGCCGCCTGCTTCGAATTTGGACTCTTCTGTGCTTATGGTATCGCTGAAATCAACGAATGAAACAAGTTCGTTGAGGCGGTTTTCGACTGAAAGGGGAGAATCCTGCAGAACATAGCTTACATTAGTTTTGGGCAGGACATTCAAATTTCCCCGGATGTGCAGGTTGTCAACAGTGCCTTGAATAGACGTGTTTATGTCAGAGAAAACTTTTCCGTAGACTTGCGACTTCTTTGTTTGCTCTGAGTTTATGAGTTCGAAGTTGCTTGCGTTTACCCTTATATTGATAGGTACATGGTCGAAATCGCTGAAGTCTATTCCTCCGTTTATGACCAAAGGACTTTTGCCTGCCGAGTAAAAACGCAGGTCTTTCATTTGCATGTTGCTGTTGATGATTCTTGCAGAATCGTTTTGCGCATTGAAGTCGAAGCCGTATATGTCGGAATATACATGAACGGAGTCTAATTTGACAGTCCCGTTAAGCAAAGGCTTGGATGATGTGCCTGAAACATTGAGTTCTCCTTCCAAATTTCCCCTCAGCCCGAACATTTCGCCGGTAAAGCCGTTCAGCATTTCGATAGGAAAGTCTAAAAGGGAGAGTTTTGCCGCAAGGCTGTCTTCTATTCCGAAGTACGTGCCGTTTATTTCCGCTATTTCGTTTCCGTCGCGTGTAATGAACGCGTCAATTCCGTGAGAACCTTTTCGCTCAAATGGAATGTAAGTACCGTCCATGCCCAAGTCGCCAATAGGAACGTCTTCGTATCCGAGTTTCTTTACATTAACTTCGTAGGCAGCTGTTATTTCCTGGTTTTTGTTTATGACGTGTATATCGCTTGAGAGGAATCCGGAAATTGCGGGTAAATAAGGAATTGTAGAAGTAAGTTCCTTGAGGTTTATATGGTTCGCCTTAAGTGTAATGTCGTTTATCGAATCTTTTACCGATGAATGCAGGTTTATGCCTGTTCCGTCATCGGCAAGCAAGTCTAAGTCGGCAAGAATGTTCTTGTTCTTTTTGAGAGTTATGTAGTTGTTTCGGTTAACTTTGAAATTCCTATAAGCTATTACCAATGTTTCCGGGTACAGGTGGACTTTTACTCCGCTGTCAACGAAACTTGCTTTCACGCCGAAATTCACGCCTTCCTTATTCTCCTTGTCAATATATATAAGTTCTGCGCCTGCGGCGTCGTTATTAATGTAGCCGTTAAGCATGGCTTTGAATATGTACGGGTTCTTTTTTGAGACGTTGTGTACCGCTCCGTTTATTTTCATTCCCGTAGTATCCTGGAATATTTTTATGTCTATGGTGTCGAGCAACATCGAACCTATGTTGAAAGCGCAGAGATGACCGCTGCCGTTAATACCTTTTATCGTATCTGTTGCCAGTCTGAAACGTAGACGGTCGAATTTGTAGCCTGAGCTATACCTTAGCATGTTGCTTATAGGGTTGTCAGTCCCCGCGTTGATATAAAGTTCGGTGTTTGGCAGAAGTTTTCGCAGTTCGTTCTGATTGATTGCCTTGTTCTCGGCCTGTTGTGTGAAGCAATCTGCTAATTTGCTTAACTGTCCGCCTACCTTTTCGATATTTCCGTCGGCCACGAGGAACATGTCGAGGTCGCCTGCCGCGAGTGCAGCATAGAGCGTGTCTTTTCTGCTGCCGAAACTAAGGTGCAGGTCCTTGGTGGGGTACGTATTGTTCTTTGCAATTATTTTTGTGTCATTGAAATCGGCTATAATGCGATAGGCTGTCATGGTGTTGTTTGAGTTCACTTTTGCCGATATGTTCGTGGCAATGAACAGTGTGTCCGCCTTGCCCGTGAACTGTCGCATGTCGAGTTTGTTTATATTAAGCCGGGTTGTTGCGGCAACGTCTTTTTTGTTTAGTTGAGCGGTTATAGTTCCTTCTCCGTTCAGGAAATCGTTTTCCGAAGTAAAGGTTAAGTCTCCTTTCCCGCGTTTCAGGTCTGCCTGCAGGTTTACGTTGCTAAGGTCGTAGCCCGATATGCCGAATTTTTCAATCTCGGCTTCGGCATGAAGTGTTGTGCTTTTTGAAAAGACGTCGGTTCCCCTTCCTTTTATGTTGAACTGCGCTGTAAGGTTGTGCAGAGAGTCGATTTTAAGTATTGTACCCAATGGGAATTGCTGCGATTTTATTTTCGCAGTATAGCTTTCGTTTCCGGTATTGTAACTGCCGTTTATATTTACTCTTCCTTTCAGTGCCCTGAGTGTGGAATTGGTAGAATACCTGTCTCTTACGAACGACACGTTTCCTTGTGCCGACGTACCGTAAGGAATGTTCACGCTCTCTCCTGTAAGCGAGTTCAGAAAACGGGTATTCTGTATCTTGAGCGAGTATTTGAGGTTTCCTTTTCGTCCTGGCTCGGTTATGCCGGTTACAGTTCCGCTTGCGCTTAGGCTGAACCTGTTTTTGGCCTGAAGAGAGACGGTTTTTATTTTCAGCGTGCCGTCTTCGCCGGCAATGTCGGCCGTTATGTTCAGCGGGGCTTGCGGTATTACGCCTTTGGCTTCTTTCGTGAGCATTCCCGGCATGGCGGTGTCAAGGTCGCGGTAGCTCAACGCGCCTTCGGCCTGCAAAATAACCACGCCTTTGCCGTTCGCTTTCAATGCGTCCCAGTTTACGGACGCGGCGGCCTCAAATTTCGAATAAGGGGTTGCTATCTTAAAATCCGACAGCGACAACCTCGTGCTGTTAACAAAGAGTTTTCCTGTGAGTTTGTCTACCGCAAGGCCGCATTTCTCTTTGAGTTTTAGCGATTTCACGTTTGCCGATATTGCTTCGTTGCGGTAAAGTATGTCGTTAAGGCTTGCGTTAAGGTCGGAGATGTACAAATGGTTTGGGTCGAGTCCTTTTTCGTATGCCATGTAGGGAATGTCGTATTTGAGGCTGCTGTTTTTCAACGCCAGCTTTTTTATTCCGTAGCTGCTTTGTGCCAGGTCGAAGCTGCCGTTCTTTACGCTTAGCGTTCCCAGCTTGGCTGCGATTCTCATCGAGTCGCCGGGCATTCTTACGTTTACCGAAGAGTTGCCTACGAAGAAGTTATCCACTGCTATCTTCCATTCCGTCTTGCTGGTGGTAGTATCTTGTGCTGCTGTGTCGCACAGTATCACGTTTACGCGCGAGTCTTTAAGGGAAGCGTCGTTCACTCTGACAGTGGAGTTTTTCAAGTCCACCCCGCGGCTTTCTATGCTGAGCGCGCCCACGAAGCCTTTGATTTGCGTGTTGCTTATCAGCCCGTCGGTGTCGAGTTTGCAATGCCTTACGCTGAAGCCTTTTATGTTTACCTGCTGTTTAAAAAGCGGCAGCATGGCTATGTCGACGCGTATGCTGCGGGCGTCGAGCAGGGTGTCACCCTTTTGCTCGGCAAAAGGGCCTATTATGGCCAGGTCGAGCGGAAAAGCCAGGCGCACGCGTTCAACGCGCAGTGTCATGCCTGTTTTTTCTGAAACGTACCCGGTTACTTTACGTACTGCATAGTTTTGTATGGGAGGGATATATAAGGCTATTGCCAGAATAAAGAACAGTGCAATTACCGACGCTGTAGTAATTAATAGGCAGCGGATTACTTTTTTCATTCGTTATGGTGTGAAAAACGGCACAAAGGTACGAAAAAAGCGCAATATAAATCAACGGACGCAACTATAGTTGGTTGCGTCCGTTTTTATTGCGTGTTGTTGTAACCTGTTTGTTACATATTGGCTTGTGGCTGTTTTATTCTAGTTCTGTTTCCTGTTTTTCGACAAACACGTTCTTTACGGCGTTAAGGTATCCGTAGCCGAATTTGTTGCATGGCATTAGGTAGCTTGTTTCGGTCCATTCGTTCCAGCTGTTTATCGTGATTAGCGGAGCCTGCCCCGGGTGTTCGTCGGCGAATTTCTTTGCTTCGCGCAATGCCTTCTCGAAATTCTCCGGCGTATTGTTCTTTACAATGCCCGGTATGCCTTCGTGTGTGCGCGGGCTTGCGTCCCAGCCCACCGATACGTGCGGATAATATTTGGCAGGATAGGAATCTGAAAGCGTGTTCCAGTCTTTTACCACGTCGGGTATTATCTCGTTGTAGTCGCGGTCCACGTTGGTGAAGTGGCAGAACTGGTAATGCGTGGCCGAGTCGAAACCCAGTTCCTTCACTATGTCCTTCTGCGTCCAGGCCTCGTCGCCCGGAATGCCTGCCAGTTTCTGCCCGTTGTCGGCTCGCAGTGTCAGTTGCAGTTCCAGCCCCTTGAACCCGGCTTTCTTGGTTTCCTTGCGCAGCCATTCTATAGCGTCTTTCGTTTGTTTTACGCCGCCGAATCCTTTTACGAAGTTTTCCACCTCGTATATCATCAGCACGGGCTTGCCGTCGATTTTGTAATACGACGGGTGGGAAAAGTATTTTTCAATCCACCGTTTTGCTATCTTTTCAAATTCCTCGCGCCCCACGAAACCGTACCATACGAGCGACTTGTTGCGCCCGCGCATTGCGTCGTCGGCATTGCGCTTGTCCCACGAGAGGGTGACGTCGTGGTTTGCCCACATAAGGTAGAACTTCACGCGGTTGTTGTTGCGTGCCTTGAGATAACCGTCGTTAAGATGGCCTTCGAGAAAGGGCATTCGGTCATACCAGTACCAGTCGAATATAAAAACATTCACTCCATGGTCGGCGGCGGCATTTATCTCCATTTCGGCCACATAGGGGTCGGCTTCGTTAATGTAGCCCCACAGCGGGAAGCGCGGCTGTTCGTGTCCGGGGAATTTGGCGTCGTTCTTCATCACCGTCTGCCATTCGCCAATGCCTTCGGGCCAGAAAAGTTTGGCCCTGTCGTCGGGATGGTACGACGGCCATACGAATGCGGCCACATCGTATTTCTGTTTCGGTGTGCCGTTGTCTGTGTTGCCGGCAAAAATGCTGGCGGTAGCAAAAAATGCGGCGGCCAGTGCGAGTATCTTTTTCATGGTGTACGTGTTTGGTTAGTTGTTCTTTTACCGCGTTGCGGCTTTAAATTACGAATATAGGCGTTTTTTTCGTGACAATGAAGAGTATCGCCTGTTTTTTGCCATGTTAGCGGGTTTCTTGTTGTGATTTACGGGTATGTATCGCGATTGCGGTGGTGTGTCGCTATTTGTTAAGATGGTGCGTAGCCTAAGGCATGAAATTTTCGCCTTATTCCAATTTGCATGTTCGGAGAGTTTGGCACGCGGTGTAATGCGGGATAGTAAGAGTTAAGAGCTGTTAAAATTAAGGCGTAATATCCCGGTGTTCGAAAAGGGCTTTTTTACCCCCTCTTGGAGCAAATAAAAAATAGGTCGGACATATTTCAAAATACAAGGCACGTATTTCAAAATATGTCAGACATATTTTTGAGCCTCTCAAATGCCCGAAAATAAAGGTAAAGAAAAAAGCCCTAAAGAAGCAATGTCTCTTTAGGACTTTTTAAATCGGGTTAACTTTTATTGTTTGTGCTCCTCTACCCAGCGGCGTGCATTTACGAATGCCTCTATCCAGGGAGTCACTTCGTCGTTCTTGCGTCCGGCGGGGTAGAATGCGTTCTGCCATGGCATGAATGCGCGTTCCAGGTGGGGCATCATGGCCACGTGCCTGCCGTCTGCACTTGCTATTCCGGCAGTGGAGTAGTCGGAACCGTTGGGATTGCCGGGGTATTTGTCGTAAGTGTATTTCATTACGATGTTGTATTCGCTTTCGGGTTCGGGCATTGAGAACTTTCCTTCACCGTGGGCTACCCATAGCCCTAACTTCGAACCGGAGAGGCTTCCGAACATTACGCTGTTGTTCTGTGGAATAGTAACGCCCACGAATGCGCTCTCGAACTTGTGCGAGTTGTTGTGCAGCATGTGCGTGCGGTGCTTGTGTCCGGGATTTACGAGGTTCAGCTCTACCATAAGCTGGCAGCCGTTGCATACTCCGAGCGACAGTGTGTCCTTGCGGGCATAGAAGCGGTCGAGGGCGGCCTTGGCCATGGGGTTGAACAGGAATGCGCCGGCCCAGCCCTTTGCAGAGCCGAGCACGTCGGAGTTTGAGAATCCGCCGCAGAACACTATCATGTTTATGTCGTCGAGCGTTTCACGCCCGCTCACCAAGTCGGTCATCATCACGTCTTTCACGTCGAAGCCGGCCAGATAGAGCGCGTATGCCATTTCGCGTTCGCCGTTCGTACCTTTCTCGCGTATGATAGCTGCCTTTATGCCCGACGGCGTGCGCCTGTCGGCCGAAATGCCGTAGCTTTCAAGCGTGCCTTTGAAATGTTCGGGGAACTCAATTTGCAGCGGCTGTTTCATGATGTTGTCGCGGCGTTCGGCGGCACAACCGTTGAAACTTTGCTTTGTGTCGAGCTCGTAAGAAGTTTCATACCAAGCGTTGCGCATTGCGTCGATGTCGAAGGCCGTGGTGCTGCCGTTCTTTACTATATTCAGCTTGCGGGCGGCGGTTGGTTTTCCGAGATTGGTGTATTGCACTTCGCTCTCTTTGAGCACTGCTTCGGCCTGTTTCAGGTTGTTGTCGGCAATCTGAAGCACAACCGACGGGTTTTCGGCAAACAGAATCTTTACTGTGTCATTTTCTGCAAATCCGTCGAGAGAGATGTCGAGCCCGCCTTCTTTGTTGGCAAAACACATCTCAAGCAGGCAGGTAACAAGACCACCTGCCGATACGTCATGCCCCGACAGCACGATTCCTTCTTTAATTAGTTTTTGTACGGCGTTGAACGCATTGCGGAAATACTCAGGGTCGTTCACCGTAGGGGCGCACTTGCCCACACGGTTCAGCGACTGGAAGAACGCCGAGCCGCCCAATTCAGGCTTGCAGAAACTGAAGTCTATGTGCAGCAGGGTTGTGTTAGCGTCGTTCGCCAATACGGGCGAAATTATGTTGCGCACGTCGCTTACCTGTCCGCCGGCCGATACGATTACAGTGCCCGGCGATATGATTTTCTCGCCGTTGGGATATTGTTGCGCGAGCGAGAGCGAGTCTTTTCCCGTGGGGACATTTATTTTCAATGCGCAGCAGAAGTCGCTGAGCGCTTCAACACCTTCGTAAAGGCGTGCGTCCTCGCCCTTTTGCGAGCGGCAGGGCCACATCCAGTTGGCCGAGAGCGACACTCCGTCTATGCCGTCTTCGATTGGAGCAAATACGATGTTTGTAAGTGCTTCGGCCACGGAAAGTTGCGAACCTGCTGCCGGCGAGATGAGACCCGCCTGGGGCGCATGTCCGAGAGCCGTTGCAATACCTTTGCGGAAACGGTAGTCGAGAGCCACAATGCCGCAGTCGGCAAGCGGCAGCTGCAGTTCGCCGCGGCACTGTTGTCCTGCAACCTTGCCGGTAACGGAGCGGTCTACCTTGTTGGTGAGCCAGTCTTTGCATGCCACGGCCTCAAGGTGCAGAACGTTCGTAAGGTATTCTTCAATTTTTGAAATATCGTAGTCGGCGTCGCTGTATGTACGCTTAACGGTTTCGTCTTTCATGACAGTCTTGGGAGAGTGTCCGAACATTTGCGCCACGTCGAGGTCGAAGGGTCGCACGCCGTCGCCTTGTTCAAAGGCAAAGTGCTTGTCGCCCGTCGTTTCGCCTACTACGTACATCGGGGCACGTTCGCGTTGCGCTATCTTGTTTACATGTTCGATGTGTTCTTCGTCAATGAGCAACCCCATGCGTTCCTGCGATTCGTTGGCTATTATTTCGCGTGACGAGAGTGTGGGGTCGCCTATCGGGAGTTTGGTCATGTCGATAAGTCCTCCGCAGTCTTCAACGAGTTCCGAGAGGCAGTTTACGTGGCCTGCGCTTCCGTGGTCGTGGATTGAGACAACGGGGTTAACGTCTTCTTCGCAGAGGGCGCGCACGAGGTTGTTGGCGCGTTTCTGCATTTCGGGATTGGCGCGTTGTACGGCGTTAAGTTCTATACCGCTGGAGTAACGTCCGGTGTCGACCGACGAAACGGACCCGCCGCCGAGACCTATGCGGTAGTTGTCGCCGCCTACGACGACTATTTTGTTTCCTTTGCGCGGTTCTTTCTTGAGACAGTCGCGTTTGGTGCCGTATCCCACGCCGCCGGCCAGCATTATTACTTTGTCGTAGCCGTATTTCTCGCCGTTTTCCTGATGTTCGAACGTGAGTACCGAGCCTGTGATGAGCGGTTGGCCGAACTTGTTGCCGAAGTCGGAAGCTCCGTTCGACGCTTTGATGAGTATTTGTTCGGGTGTCTGGTACAGCCATTTGCGAACGGGGAGTATGTTTTCCCATGTGCGTCCGCCGTGCAGGCGGGGGTAGGAAGTCATGTAAACTGCCGTTCCTGCTATGGGCCACGAGCCTGTGCCGCCGCCCATGCGGTCGCGTATTTCGCCGCCCGTGCCTGTTGAGGCGCCGTTGAACGGTTCTACTGTGGTGGGGAAATTGTGTGTCTCGGCCTTTATTGAGATAACCGACTCGATGTCTTTCACCTTGAAGTAGTCGCTTGTGCTGTGGTCGGTTGGAGCGAACTGTTCTACAACCGGCCCTTGCGCGAATGCTACATTGTCCTTGTAGGCCGAGATTATCTTGTGCGGGTTTTCTTTTGTTGTTTTCTTTATCAGGGCAAAGAGAGACGAGGGTTTTTCCTCGCCGTCGATTATGAATGTTCCGCCGAAGATTTTGTGGCGGCAGTGTTCCGAGTTGATTTGTGCAAAGCCGAACACTTCGCTGTCGGTGAGCTTGCGCCCGAGCTGTCCTTCGATTTTGTGGAGGTATTCAATCTCTTCGGGCGAGAGGGCAAGGCCTTCGCGTTCGTTGTATTCCTCTATGTCTTCGATGTATTCTATCGGGGCGGGTTTGATGTTGGTTGTGAATATTTCCTGGTCGAGGTTGTGGTACATCCTCTGCAGCATGGGGTCGTATTCGGCGTTTTCGTCGGCTACGGGGAAATACTCCTCTATGCGCGAAATGCCTTCAAGGCTCATGTTCTGTGTGATTTCCACCGCGTTGGTGCTCCATGGGGTTATCATCTCGCGTCGCGGGCCAACAAAGTATCCTTCGAGCGATGTGGCTTCCAGTTTTTCTGCACCGCCGTACAGCCAGCAAAGTTTATTTACTTCGTCGGAGCTGAGGTTGTGGTTTGTTGCTGTTGCAATGATGTTACCCTGAGGGGCTTTGAAAAAGATTATCATATCGTGTTTAGGGTTTTGTTACGGTATAATGTGTTAATTCCCTGCAAAGTTAATCTTTTCGCTCCATAACTTCGGGAGTGCGGGCTATAAAATTCGATTTTGCGGGGCATGTTGCGATGTGTCGTTATGTGGTCCGCCTTTGTCCGTGTTGTTAAGCGGCTGAAAAATCATGGGGTTAGACCCCCTTGAAAATATGTCTGAGATATTTTGAAAAAGGTCGGACATATTTTAAAATTCCTCGGACATATTTTTTATTTGCTCCGACGTGCGTCTTGGAAGGGGCATTTTTACATGTGTTAAATTAACAATCCCGGTGGGCTTGCCGAACGTCGGTGTGGACAGCGGGTAATTTTGTGTCTTTCAGTCGAGGTGCACCTTGATAACGTCGTCGAGGCACAGTGTGTAGCTCGGCGAGCGGAATTCGCTGTAGCGTGCCGCGTTTCCGTCGCCTTGTGCGGCTACTCTTATGGATTGTTTTCCTTCTGTACGTTTTATGGTGTCTAACGCTTGCAGCAGGCGTTCTTGTTTCTCACGGTCTATGGTGTCGAAAAACGACTGCTGTATTCCTCCTTTTGATATTTCGGTAAGGGTTACTCCTGCTTTTTTGTATGCGTATCCGTCCTTGAAAATTTTAGTGAGGCACTCGGCCGCCGCCTTTATGGTTTCGCGCGGGTCGTTGGTAGGTACTTCGAACCTTGTGGCGGCAGTGTTGGCGTAGAAGTGCGCCAGGTCGCCAAAGCGGTCTGTACGTATGTAAACTTCGATTCGTCCGGCCCGGCAGCCGTGGCGGCGCAAGCGTTCGGCCACAGTTGCGGCAAAGTCTGCAATTAGTGATGAAAGTTCGCTGTAATCGGTTATGGCCTTGCGGAAACTCTGCGAGTGTGTAACGCTTTTTTCGGTGGCGTTTCTCGATTCATGCGTGCATGGCAGTCCTTGCAGTTCCCTCCATGTTGCCACGCCTGTTATGCCGAGCAGCTCGCGTACCTTCTGCTCGCTCCACAGGGTGAAGTCGTATGCCGTGCTCACTCCTCTCAGGTTGAGCGCTTTCTTGTTTTGCCGTCCTATTCCCCATACGTCACCAATGGGAAAGAGTTTGAGCGCCTTTGTCCTGCGCTCGTCGCTGTCGATGGTGCAGCAGCCTTTGTAGCCCGGGTATTGTTTTGCAAACTTGCTTGCCATCTTTGCAAGCGTCCTTGTATTGGCTATTCCTATGCTTACCGGTATTCCGGTGCTGCGGCGTATGGTCTTTACCAGGTTGCGGCAATAGTCGGCAGGTTCGGGGATTCCTTCAAGGCTTATGAAGGCCTCGTCGATTGAATAGACTTCGGTTTTTACGGTTTTGCTGCGCAGTATGCCCATTACCCTTTTCGACATGTCGCCGTAGAGTCTTATGTTCGAGGAGCATACCTTTAGCGTGCCGTCCTTGTAAAGGCTTCTGATTTTGAAAAAAGGTTCTCCCATTGCTATGCCCATTGCTTTGGCCTCGTTGCTTCGTGCGATGACGCAACCGTCGTTTCCCGAAAGCACTACTACGGGAACGCCCTCGAGGGCGGGGTTGAATACGCGCTCACACGAAACGAAGAAGTTGTTGCAATCGACCAGCCCTACCATTTGCGGCGTTCTACTTTATGGATTATGTATGTAACAATGCCCCATATCCTGAAATCGTCTTCACTGTCGATGTTTATAGGTTCGTATTTGGGATTGGCAGGTATGAGGCGCAGGCTGTTCGTGCGCTTTTCAATGAACTTGAGAGTGAATTCCCCGTTTAGGAAACAGACGGCCATGTCGCCGTCTTGCGGTTCGAGCGATTTGTCGATAACGAGTATGTCGCCTTCCATGACATTGGCGTCGCGCAGCGAGTCACCCACGGCGCGGGCGTAGAATGTGCTTTCCTTATGGTGTATTATATCGCGGTTAAGGTCGATTGACTCGTCGGTATAATCCTGTGCGGGCGAAGGAAATCCCGCCCTGACGCCGGAGTCGGCATAAGGCAGCTCCGCAGCTGTGGAGTCGTCGGTTTCGTATATGAGCAAGTCTCCCATGGCTGGCTATTGGTGTGGTTTAAGTGATTCAACGTATTCGTAAAGTTTGCGGTAAAAATCATGCCGGAGCAATGTGTCGGGATTTCCAAGGATGAACAGTTTCATACGTGCCCTCGTCATAGCCACATTCATGCGGCGTATGTCGGAAAGGAAGCCTATTTCGCCCTCTTCGTTGGCGCGCACAAGGCTTATTACTATAATGTCGCGTTCCTGTCCCTGAAAACCGTCCACGGTATTTACCGACACAAGGTTTTTGAAAGGTTTGAAAAAGGAATCTCGGCGGAACATGCGTCGCAGAAGCTGCACCTGCGCTTTGTAGGGCGAGATTATGCCTATGTCGAGGTTCTCTTCGAGCACGCGGTGCTTTCCTATTTCGTTTATGTAGTTTTTAAGCGTGTTTATGGTCAGTTCCGCTTCCGCCGGGTTTATTCTTCCGTATGTTTCGCCAATGAAATTTTCGTGGAAGTCGTTTCCCGATGTGTCTATCCAGGTAATAGGTGTGTCGAAGTCGAGAATGCTGCGGTTTTTCACTTCGGGCGCGCTTACTATTTCGCCGCCGTAGAACATTTGGCTTGAGAAACGGGCTATATCGTCGTTCATACGGTATTGCACCTTTAGAAGTGACACGCATTCCGGCCTTTCGGTCGCTACGGTCTGCATGAGTGTTTGCCCCAGTCCTGCCTTCATGGCCTCGCGGCTTTTGATTGTTGGCGGCAGTTGCCGGTGGTCGCCGGCCAGTATCAGACGGTCGGCCTTCTGCAACGGAATCCATACTGCCGCTTCCAGAGCTTGTGCTGCTTCGTCAACTACGAGTGTATGGTAATGCTGCCCGTCAAGAATGCGGTTGGCCGCTCCGGCCAGGGTACATGCTATCACGCGCGCCGAGGTTAGGAGGTAATTGTGGATGGAAAGCTCGATTTCGGTGGCACGGTCGCGCAGGCGGTCGATTTTCTGGTGGCGTTTTTCCGTGTCTCCCTTTTGCGAATAAAGTTGTCGTATGGTGCGGCGCAGAGCCCAGAGCTGCGGGTAGTCGGGGTGCGACTCGAAGCGCCTTTCGTAGGTGAACGAAAGCATTTTGTCGTTCACTCGCGTGGGGTTGCCTATCCTTAGAACGTTTATTCCGCGGTTGGATATTTTTTCGCTTATCCAGTCGACGGCCATGTTGCTTTGCGCGCAAACGAGTACCTGGTTTTCGCGCCTTAGTATTTCGTAAACGGTTTCGACGAGCGTTGTTGTCTTTCCCGTTCCCGGGGGACCGTGGATTATTGCCACGTCTTTAGCCCACAAGGCTTCGTTCACGGCTTCTTGTTGCGATGTGTTGAGCCACGGGAACGCCACCGGCAGGGCAGAGGTCTTTGCAGGGCGTACAGTGCCGTGGAAAATCTCGCGCAGTTCGGCCATGCGGTTGTTTTTGGCGCTTATTGCGGCTTCGAGTGCCGAAAACATCAGGCGGTAACTTGTCTCGTCGAAGAACAGTTGCACTCCAAGGCGTGCTGTTCCTTGAAGTGCGGCGAGTGCCTCGCCGTCGGGAATGACGGCAACCATGCGGTCGTCGTCGACGTAGCCCACGGTGGAGCGGAACTTGAAGAAACGTGGATTGTCGGACGCGTCAAGCGCGAAGAAGCATATCGGTTTGCCGTACTCGAAGCTGTGCTCTATTTCCTTGTCTTCTGTGCGGAACACTTCAACCACCAGCTGGTTGAGCGAGTTGTAGTAACTGCGGCCGATGTTGAGCGGATACCAGCATATCCCGCGCTTTATCTTGCGTCCTACCGGCATGGCTGTGGTTTCGCGACGGAAGTTTTCGCGCTCGTATTCGTATTCTTTTTTCAGCAGTGCAAGATGTTGGGTGAGATATGATACGGAATTTGGCATGGTGCTCAAAAAATAACATGTTTATGTTATTTCAATAGAAACTTGCGTGCTCGAAGCCGAATTGTACGAATACGTTCTTGCCGAGGCTGAAATCTACCGCGCCGCCCCACCTGTCGCGCCCGAAGGACGGGTATGGGCGTATCCTGCGTTGCTTGTCGTCCAGCAGGCTTTTGCTTCCGTATGCGTAGACATTCATGAAATCGTTCACTTTGTAGGCTGCCACGCCTATCAGTTCGGCATTGCGCAGCTTTATGCCTCCCCAGTCGAGGGTTTCCGAACTTATGCCTCCTGCCAGGCTGAGTTTTGGTGTCAGCGAGGCGGCGTAGAGGAAGGCGGCGTGCGTGCCTATGCCCACGCCGCGGGGCGAATGTTTGCCGAAGCCTACCGTTACGCTTGTGCCCAGTTGTGCATTCAGTCCCGAATGCAGCTGCCAGCTGCCTGTGTAGTATGGCATGGGATTGTACAGCCGCGGAAAGAAAGCCGTGTCGCCAGGCAGGTAAAGCGCGTTGTCGCCCGCATACGGTAGCACGTTCGCGGCGGTGTCGTTACCCGTAATGCCGGTTTCCTGCTGCCTTTCAATGTCTTGTGCAAGGCACGGCTGCACGGCATACAGCATAATAACCAACGATATGTAAAGTATCTTTTTCATCGTGCCTTTGTTGATTTGCGTCTGTTTTGCGAAATTACGAATAATATGTTTAACTGTGCGGGGGCTAAGCGTTCTTTAACTTGAAGTAAATTTTGTTGTGCTTTTTCGTAAACAAAGTTTAACTGTTGTGTAAGAGATTTTAACTTTCTTATGGCTGCAAAAAAGCCTTTCCGTAACATGCCGGTTAATAGGAATTTGGCACCCGCAAAAATACGTGCCTTGAATTTTGAAATATGTCCGAGGAATTTTAAAATATGTCAGACATATTTTTTTCTTTCTCCCGGAGGGGGTAAAAAGTTCCTTTTCGGGAGTGCATTTTGAAGCATGACTGTGGCTTTCTGTTTAACATTATTTATGTTAACACGATACCCGTTCCGACCGTGTAAGAAACGGGTGCGAATGTTGCGGATTGTTGTCGTGGTTTTAATAATGCAGGCGTTTTTTCTATCGGCTGCGGCCGAACCGTAACTGGCGCAAGCGCCGGCATGTTGGTGTTAAAATATGGCAAACTTGCGATAAACCCTGAAAACTTGTGTTTTCGTTTGTCTCTGCGCTCGCCTTTCACTGTTTTTGGATAAAATAGGAGGCGGCTCGTTCGGCTGCGGCCGAACCGCAACTGGCGCAAGCGCCGGCATATAGGTGGTAAAATATGGCAAACTTGCGACAAACCCTGAAAACTTGTGTTTTCGTTTGTCTCTGCGCTCGCCTTTCACTATTTTTGTACGTTCTAAAATAGAAAATCATGCTTAGCAGGAACAGAATAAAGCAAATACATTCGTTGGCAATGAAAAAACGCCGGGACGAAAGCGGGCTGTTTGTGGCCGAGGGCCCGAAGCTCGTGGGCGAAATGCTTGCAAGGTTTCGCTGCGTTTACCTGGCGGTGTCCGAAGGCAGTGCCTTTACCGTTCCTGCCAATGTGGCTGATTATGACATAGTGCCGCGCGATGAACTGGCAAAGGCCACGCTCCTTACAACACCGCACGAGGTGCTCGCGGTTTTTGAAAAGCCGCATTCCGGCAATGCAACGGATGTGGAATCGCTTGCCCGTGCCGGCATTTGCCTGGCTCTTGATGACATACAGGACCCCGGCAATGTAGGAACGATTGTAAGGACGGCGGACTGGTTCGGGATAGACACGGTGTTGTGCTCAAAAGGCACGGCCGATGTGTATTCCCCTAAAGTGCTGCAAGCTACGATGGGCGCGCTCATAAGGGTGAACGTACATTACTGCGATTTACCGGAAGTATTGGGAGGTTTGCCCGGGGATGTGCCGGTTTACGGCACTTTTCTCAAAGGGAACAACATATATTCCGAGAAACTTTCGCAAAACGGGGTAATAGTCATAGGAAATGAAGGCAATGGCATTTCTGCCCCGGTGGAAGAAACCGTTACGCGGCGGCTGTTCATACCGCCTTTCCCGCGCAAGGGCGGTGCGGTAGAGAGCCTGAATGCGTCTGTGGCTGCAGCGATAATATGTTCGGAGTTTCGGCGGGGAATTTTTTAACGACAGACTGTTTTTATGCAATATATCAATGCACTTATAGAACTTGTGCCCGTATATGTGCCGTTGGCCGTAATGTTTGCGGGACTGTTGCTGTTTTTTCCGCTTCGTGCATGGTTTTACGGGATAATAAAACGCATACGCAAAAGTGAGGCCGGCGAAAGAAGTCCCGCTACGGATGAGCCTGTCACGGTTGTTATCTGCTGCCGCGACGAAGGGGATTATTTAGAGAGAAACCTGCCGGCCATATTGGGACAAAAGGGCGTGAAGTTCGAAGTCGTCGTGGTAGACGACTGTTCAACCGATTCTACTTCCGAAGTGCTGAAACGTTATGAAAAGCAATACCCCAACCTGAAGCATACGTTTGTACCCAAGTCGGCACGTTACGTGAGTCATGAAAAACTTGCCGTAACGCTCGGGATAAAAGCCGCCAAATATGAGTGGATTGTATTGACACGTGCGGATTGCGTGCCGGCCGGCGACTCATGGCTGTATGAAATGAGCTGTTGTTTTGCTCCGGAAAAGGACATCGTGTTGGGTTATTCCAATTTTCACTACGACGGTTCCCTGCTTGCTCGCCGCGCTGTTTATGAAAGGATTTTTTACCAACTGGTGTGGTATAATTCCGCGCGCCGCCGTGCTGTGGGCGGCGACGGCTGCAACATGGCTTTCAGGCGTTCTGTCTTTATGGCGAATAACGGGTATGCGTCAATGCTGGATTATATTTACGGTGCAGACGATTTGCTCGTGAATAGCCTTTCATGCCGTAATCGCACGGCGGTTTGCTGTTCTGCTGCCGCGATAGTGGAGCAACAAGAACGGCTGTCAGTACATGAAATACGCAAATGGAAAATGCGTCGTGTGGCTGCACAGCGGCAAATGAGCCGAAAAGAACGCATTTGTTTCTTGCCTGTAAACCTCATGAACTTGGGAGTGTATTTACTCGTGGCAGGAGGAATAATTTCGGCTTTGGCATTCCTTGCGTCGCAGCATTATGTTTTTGCCGGTGCAGTTTGCGGAATCTTATTAACGGCAATGCTTGCAAATATTCTGATGTTCAGACGGGTTACAACAGCATTGGGAGCGCCGCTCTACGTGCTGTCGTTGCTTCTTTACGACATAGTGCGTCCCATATCTTACCAGTTTTGGAAATTGAAGTGCCATATACATCGCAATGATTTTAACCGCAAGATATGAAAGCATTCTTGAAGAAGTTATTGTCTGTATCGCTTTTTATGCTCTGCCTTGCGGTGCATGCACATGCGCAGCATTACAGGTTTACACGCGTGGAAAGTGTCGCAGGGCTGGACACGTCGGCAAACTACGTGATAGCTTCTTCTTTCAGTGCCCCGCGTTTTTTGCTTAGTAACAAGGAAGCCGGCGGAGGTTCCAAATTGGCAGCAAAAATTACAGACTTGGGCGGCGACACAATTGAGGTAAACGATGTTTCCCTTCACTGGCACATTTCTTTGCGCGACGGCATGTATGCGTTTTCGTCAGTGCAGAGCGGGAAATACATATCAAAAGAGAAGCAGGGCGCAGATATATCAATGGGTACCAAACCTTTGTTATGGAACATTTCGGACAATGGCGGGATTATAAGTTGCTTTTCCGACGAAGACGGTAGTCTGCGATATTTGAGTTGCGATACGGTTTACCGGTACTTCGGCCGTTTCAAAAAAGCCGTTTATTACAGCGACCTGGTTTTTTATAAGAGTATTGAAAGCAGTTCAGGCGATGATTCCGGCAGTTTATCTCCCGATGAAAACGGAGAATATTGTTTGTTAGCCGAAGCAAATAGCAAATATTACGCAGCTTCGGCGATTGTTACGGGCGATTCGTATATGAAGGCAGAGGATGTTTCGTCACAAATGCTTTCAGACGGAAGTTTTCCTTTGAACGACGATAACATGCGTTGGCGGGTTTCGCGTGAAGAAAGCGGGAATTTCAAACTGTGTACTAAGGACGGGAATGGTATTGCACCACAGGGTGAGGTCGAAGGGGGATTTTATGAAGTTGTTGCCGTGCCTTTTGAGGAATCGGCCAGTTTCTTTTTGCGTGAAGGTTTGGTAGTGACGCAACTGCCTACGGGAGAAGAAACGTGTCTTGCTTTCGTATCGGATATGTCTGACGGACAAGGCGGTTTTTGCTTTGCTAAGGCGGGAGAAACCGGGCAAAACGGCGTTCTCCCAGTCAAGTTGTCGAAATTGCCGGCAAAGGCTTCCATAACAACGGATACTTATGGCTTGAAGACGCTTGAAGGAGGTTATAGTACCGACATGTTGGCTAAGACGTTAGACGATATGACTACTTCGCTCGACCTGCGGAAAATTGTATTGCCCGAAAAACTGCGCGATTTTGATTTTGACGGAGTTACAAACTGTATAATCTATGTGAACAAGGATGATATTCCTCGTATTCCTGAAAGTTGGAAAAACGTTGTGGCCTGCGGCAGTCAGGGTGCTAATCATTTGGTGCGCATAATGCGGATTGAAGACCGGAAGGCTTTTCATGCGGCATATTCGTTTGAGGTAGGAGAGGATTCCCTTTATTATACACGGAGTGTTCCCTGCAATGGCTGGAACACTTTGTATCTTCCTTTCAACGCGGTTGCGATTCCGGACGGCTTGCTGGTGTGCAGTGCTGCCGATGTGGAAAACGATGTGATAAACCTCTCGTCCGAAACAGAAATCGAAGCCTTGCAGCCTTACGTATTCAAATGTGTAGAGGACGGTGAGGGAAACATGGATGTTACTTTCTGTGCAGCGGCCGGTACTTTACCCGTTACGACGGTGTCGGAGGCAGGAAATGACGGCTTGGTCGGAACATTGGTTCGCAAGGAGGTGGAAGCGGATGACGAAGGTACGTATATACTGTCGAACGACGGTTTGCGTTTCGTAAATGCTGCGGCAGGGAGCTATCTGGACGCATTCCGCTGCTCTTTCGGATATGATTCGGCCGCGGACAACAGGCTTGTGTTGCGTTATGGCGGACTGACGGGTATTCACGACGCAGAGTTTTGCGGTGACAACAAGATATATGATTTGAATGGCGTGTGCCTCGGCGAGGTGAACGGGAACAATATGGAAACTCTTCCCTTGTACAAAGGGATATACATAATTAACGGCAAGAAAATAATCAAAACAAAATAAAGAAAATGAGAATAGCGGTAGATTTTGACGGAACGATAGTGGAGCACAGGTATCCGGAAATCGGAAAAGAGATTCCTTTTGCAGTAGCAACGCTTAAACAGCTGATAAGAGAAGGGCATTTGCTCATACTTTGGAGTGTGCGTGAAGGAGAACTGCTTGACGAGGCTGTGGAATGGTGTCGCGCGAAAGGCATAGAGTTTTATGCGGTGAACAGTGACTATCCCGACGAGGATGAAACTCTTTCGAAAAAAATATCGCGCAAACTGAAAGTGGACCTGTTCATCGACGACAGGAATGTAGGCGGGCTTCCCGACTGGGGGGTGATATACGAAATGATAAACTCGAATAAGACGTATGAGCAGGTATTGCGCGAGATGATAAACGCCCCCAAACCGGAAAAGAAGCCCTGGTGGAAATTCTGACAAGGCAAGACTGCGTTACAGGACATGGAACTTCATGGCCTTTCCTGCCGGTTGTTTCATGTACAAAGGACGTAGGAAAAAATATGTCTGACATAATTCGAATTATGTCAGACATATTTTAAAATAGGTCAGACATAATTTTTGCGGGGTAAAAAGGGCGGTGCTTCCCGGTGTGTAGCAGGCGCAATAAAAAAGGACGGAAAAACCGTCCTTTTTGTTATGCTGTAAAGAAGTGCCTGCTTGCCCTCAGCAGGTGCCTTATCGTGCTTATGAGTTCCTGTGTTTCCTGGAGAGTGTTGAGGTAGAGTATGCCTATTTGCAGGTCGCCTTCCTCGGTCTGCATTCTCACCTCCTGTTTGTCGCGTGTTTCCGACAGTAGTCGCTTTGCCGCATTTGCGTCCACCAGAACCTTATCGGCATTGCTGTAATCGCGTTCGGCAATCATGCGCCTTGTTTCGTCGAGCAGTGCCACGGTCTGGTCGCGCAACGGTATAAGTTCCTTTATCCATGCTTCGGGCAGGGGGTTGAACCTGTTGTCGATGTGTTCGAGGCACGGGTCGGACATTCGTTTCAGGCAGTAAAGCGTTTGCGATATGCTGTTGCAGCCCAAGTGGAACCATGTGTTCTTTTCTATGGCTGTGAGGTAGTCGATTTTTTTCATGCCGATAAGTTCCTTACGGCGCATTTTCTTCCATAGGCTTTTCTGTTCGTCGAGTGCGTTAGACGAATGGCGCAATGTTTTGTAATCGTCGTTTATAAGTCCGTTTATGATTTGCAGGTAGTTGTTGCGTGCAAAGTCTATTGTGTCGAGCTGCGTCATTTGTACGTGGTCGCCCAAAAGTTTGCGCACCTGCACCTTGTCGTTCGTGCGTATGAGCTGGCGGAATATCTGGTCCTTGTTTTCGTTTGCCTCGTGTTTTTTGAACATTTTGTTGTTACGGATGATAATGAATACCACAAGGGCTATTGCCAGCAGCATTGCTATCGGGCCTACAAAGTACATGAACAGCGAAATGCAGAAGCACAGTATGAAGGCCGCTCCGGCGGTGATGAACCAGCCGCCTATTACGGAAACTACGCCGGTAATGCGGTAAACTGCGGTTTCGCGCCCCCAGGCACGGTCGGCAAGCGAGCTTCCCATTGCTACCATGAAGGCTACATACGTTGTGGATAGCGGTAGCTGGAGCGAGGTGCCTATTATTATGAGCAGGCCGGCGAGAACGAGGTTTACCGAAGCCCTCACGAGGTCGAATGCCGCGCCGTCGGCCATTATGGCTTCGTCGGAGTTGAACCTTGTGTCGAGCCAACGCTTGGCTTTGTTCGGGATGTACTTCGAAATGGTGTTTGAAAGGCTCATTACGTTGCGCACGGTGGAGCGCGCTATTTTTGACGAGCTGAAGATTTCTTCGCCCGCGTCCTGGCGCGACAGGTTTACCGATGTGTTTATTACCTTGCGCGCCTTTTTGGACGTTATTAGCGCAATTACCATTATGGCGCCGGCTATGATGAGGAAATAAATAGGTGTGTGCGCGCTTTCGTGAAGCCTTGATACGCAGAACTGCGACGGGTCGCCTGCCCCGGCTTCAACATAGTATTGGTAAGAAGACAGTGCGGCCAGCGGAACGCCAATGAAGTTTACGAGGTCGTTACCGGCAAATGCCATTGCCAGTGCAAACGTTCCGAACAGCACTATAATGCGGAGTATGTTTACTCCTATGGCGTAGAGCACCTGCATTATTATGCTGAATAGTACGAAGCAGCCTATGAATATGGTAGCCTGGTTTGTTTCAATCCAACTTTTTACCTCGGCAGTCATGAACGATGATTTTCCGAGGCCGCTCACGAGCAGGAAGAACATGATGAGCGTTATCGATATTCCGCCGAAAATGCCCATGGCCCAGCGGCTGTGGTCTTTGTACTTGAAAGTGAATACCAGTCGCGTTATCCACATTACTATATACCCGAACACGAATGCTATTGCCACCGACAGGAATATTCCGAGTATTATTGACAGTGCCTTGTCGGTGTTTATCAGTTGTGCATACGTCAGGTCGCTGTTGTTCATCAGTTTAACGATGGCAAGGGCCGTGCTGCCGCCCAGCAGCTCGAACACCATCGACACGGTTGATGATGTGGGCATGCCCAAGGTGTTGAATATGTCGAGCAGTATAACGTCGCTAACCCCTACGGCCAGGAATATGCAAATCACTTCGCTCATGTAGTAGAAGTCGGGATTGAGAATCCCGTGCCTTGCTATATCCATCATGCCGTTCGAGGTAATTGCCCCGACAAAAATGCCTACGGCGGCCACTGTGAAAAGTACTTTCAGCTTTGCTGTCTTGGAACCCATTCCTGCGCTGAGGAAGTTTCCGGCGTCGGTCGATACTCCTGCAGTGAGATCGTAACAAGATAATGAAAAGATAAAGACAAGTACTACTAAATAAATGTATTCCATACTGTAGTTGAAACTTATATGGGGTTGCCTTTGCAAATTTAGTTTTTTAATCCAATATCCCAAAGCGAAATTTTAATTATCGAAACGTCTGTTCACAGAATTTTATCAGCTTTTTAACCGTTTTGAAACAGAAAATTCGCTGATTATTAGCTATATATTGATGTGTTTTTAACAGCTTTGTAATTTATGCCGCTTTTGTCTGTTTTTCAATCCCCGTTTGCGCCGTTCTTTACAGCGACACAGGCAGACTGATTTCGGACACAGAAAACAGGGACGTTTCATCCTTTTCCGGAATTCCCATGCCAAGGACGTTTTCACCCTGTTGGGAGAAAGAAAAAAATACAAGGCACATATTTCAAAATATGTCTGACCTATTTTAAAATATCTCAGACATATTTTTGAGGGTACTTCAGAAAAGACATTCGCCGCTTGATTATTTTTCGTAATTTTGAAGCGTAACGGACAAGTTCCGGCCGTGTGTAAAAATTTGTAAAAACAGAAATGCCATGGAAAAAGCAGCCGACTATATAAAAAGCATAGAAATCAAGAGCTTGTGGAACGGGCAGAAGCACATAGTTTGGGACCTTAATCCCGAGGTCAATATCCTGAGCGGCGTGAACGGTGCAGGCAAGAGCACTATCCTGAACAAACTGGCCGCAAGGCTTGCTACACGCGAAGGCGGGGTGGGGAGCACACCCGTGCTCGGAGTGAAGATTGAGTTTTCGCCGGCCGACGCAACGTATGTGCGTTACGACTTGGTGAGGTCGTTCGACAGGCCTTTGATTCATGGCGACATACTCGACAAGCTCTCCGACGGGTGGGTGAAAACCGAGATAGACTTCCAACTCTATGCACTGCAGCGGCGTTACCTGGATTACCAGGTGAATATCGGAAACCGTATGATTAACCTTCTGACTTCTGGCGACCCCAAGGCAAGCGAAAAAGCGGCCGAAGCCTCAGCGGCCAAAAGAAAATTCCAAGATGCGGTGGACAGCCTCTTTTCGGAGACCGGAAAGAAAATAGACCGTACATGCAATGAGGTGCGGCTCTTGCAATTCGACGAGGAACTGTCGCCTTACAAACTATCGTCGGGAGAGAAACAGATACTTATCATACTGCTGACCGTACTCGTGGAAGACAATCTGCCTTATGTGCTTTTTCTTGACGAACCCGAGGCCAGCCTGCATATAGAGTGGCAACAGAAGCTCATAGGCCTGATACGCAGCCTCAATCCACACGTGCAGATTGTGCTGACCACGCATTCGCCCGCAATGATAATGGACGGTTGGTTGGACGCCGTAACCGAAGTAAGCGACATAACAAAGTAAGTGCGCTTGCCCGTTTGCTGCATGGCATAAGGCGGGCATGCCTTAATTTTATTTATCCACGGTAATGAGCAAGCGTTTATCGGAAAATCTCAATTCAAACTATATAGGGGCGGCTTCGCGTATGAAACCGTCGGGAGCCCGAAAGCGCATAGTGGCATACGTTGAAGGATATGACGACGTGATGTTCTGGCGCAACGTGCTTACACGTTTCGAGAACGACAAGCTGTATTTCGAAGTAATGCTGCCGTCGCGCACATCGTTGGCAAAAGGCAAGAAAGTGGCCATAACAAACATACTTGGCAATACGCTGGGAAGAAACATGATTGCTTGCGTTGATGCCGACTACGACTACCTGCTGCAAGGCGCACGCGAGACTTCGCGCACGATATGCCAGAACCCGTATGTGTTTCACACCTACGCTTACGCAATAGAGAACTTCCAGTGTTATGCGCCTTTGTTGCGCGGAGTGTGCGTTGCGGCTACGCTCAACGACCGAAAGGTATTCGACTTTGAGCGTTACATGCACGAGTTTTCCGAACTTGTTTATCCTGTGTTCGTGTGGAATGTGTGGTGTTACCGTACCGGTAACTACAAGCACTTTTCATTGACCTCGCTTTGCGCTGTTATTGCTTTGCGCGACATAAACCTGTATCATCCCGAAAGAGGCCTGGAACAGCTCAGGCAGCGTGTGAACCGCACCATGTCGTGGCTGCAAAAACGTTTCCCGCAAGCAAAAAAGGAATACAAGCCGTTGAAAGATGAACTCGAACGCCTGGGTGTTTTTCCCGACAATGCCTATATGTATATCCGCGGGCATGATATTTTCGACGCAGTGGTTTGTCCTCTTGTAACAGCCGTATGCGAAACCTTGCGGCGTGAGCGCGAAAGCGAGATACGCCGCCTTGCGGTGAACAGCCAGCAAATGCAAAATGAACTGGCGGGTTACCAGCATAGCGTTGTACCGCCGGATTTTGCCATGCGTAAGCAGACTTATTTCGATGAAATACCGCAATACCGCCAGATTCTCGATTCGTTGGAGGCTTTCATTTCACAGTTTGACGAAAAGGAACAATAAAATGTCCGGCCAAAACAGGCCGGACATTAAACGGTTTCCAGTTTTCACAGTTATGCAGTTACCGTAGTGCGTGAACGTGGCCTTGCAGGCCGCGTTATTTTTTAGTATCCGTGCGGTTTTGCAGAATGTCGTCAAAGAAGAGTAACATTTCCTTGATTTGTGGCATGGCAAAACGTGCGAATGTCTTTTTTGAGTTATCGTCGTGCCGCCAGTCGAGGAAAGCGTGCCCAATGCCGCCTATTTGTATGTATTTCACGTCTTGTCCTGCTTTGGTCATTGCGTCGCAGTATTTCGCCATTTGCCAATCGCGGATAAGGTCGTCGTTTCTTCCGCGTAGAATCATCTGGGGCACTGCGCGCACCGAGCGCTGCGGTATGAAGCAAATGGGCGAGACGTGCATTGCCGAAAGGCTGTCGGTGGAGTAGAAACGTTTCATAACGTCGTCGGTGAGCACGGGATAAGTAGGTACGGCTCCTAAAAATGCTTTGCACATTTCCTTCTTCACAGTTTCCACGCTTTTCCCTGCCGGCAGGTATGTAGGTTTGAATTCATAAACTCCCGCAGTGCGTCCGAATCCCCCGTCGCCTATATAGTCGGCAAAGTTTATCGCAGCAGCCGACAAGTGGCCGCCGGCACTGTCGCCGGTGATGAATATGCGAGTCGGGTCGCCTCCGTATTCGGCCGCGTGTTCCATAATGTGAGCTATAGCGCCGTAAACGTCCTCTATGATTTGGTACATTTCAACCGGTGTTTCCTCGCCGTCACCCTTGCCAATGAAACGATAGTCTATGCTTACGGCTATGTAACGTCCTGATTTGGCAATTTCGCGTCCCATGCCGCGCATGATGTCTTCGACGTTCGAACTCCAGCCGCCGCCATGCACTATCACCACGATGGGCAGGCTCTTTGCTTTCTTTGGGGCATATACATCGTACTTCAGTTCTTTTTTGCCGGGTTTGGCATACACCACGTTCTTGGTTACTTCGATGTCTTTGAAGTTGCTTTCGGGCAGGAACGCCGCGCCGATTGTTATGTTGTGGTCGGCTACGATTTTTCCCGGGTTGTCGTTAGTCTCATTGTAAAATGTGCCCCACTGGTGCTTTGTGCCTTGGAAGGCGCAATCGAACACGTAACCTTTTTCGGGCTTGGCAGTAACAGTGAACACGGTGCCTTTTGCAACCATTCCGTCCGAGGGTATTTCAGGACTTATGGTAAATGTTCCGCCTTCGGTGTTCTCTATTTCTACCTTTACTTTGTCTTGCGCGAACGTTGTTGCAGCAGAGACCAATGCTGCGAGGATTAAGATTGTTTTTTTGGTTTTCATGGTCTTGTGATTTTATTTGTTGATATTTTGAGTGTAGTTCTTTCGGTTAAGCCGTAATTGCGGCGCAAAATGTAGCACGTCTGCAGTTAGTAGTCTTTCCAGAAACGGGGCACAAACAATATTATTACTGTGAAAATTTCCAGACGGCCTATAAACATTAGCAACGAACTTATCCATTTTGCCGTCTCGGGTATTACGCTCCACGAGGATAGTGCTCCATACGCATGGCCTATTTTCGGCCCGGTGTTACTTATCGATGTAAGGGATATGCCTGTCGCGTCCATTAGCGGAACGCCAGTCAGGCACAATGCAATCGCCCCGACAATGATGAAGAACACGTAAAGCGTGGCAAAGGACAACAGCGTGTGCTCCATAGAGTAATTCATCGTGCTGTTGTTTATTCTTACTGGTATTACGGCGCGCGGATGGAGGATGTACTTGAACTCGTTAACCGTTATCTTGAACAGCGCTACAATCCTTACTACTTTTAAGCCGCCACTTGTAGAACCCGCACATGCGCCGTTGAACATCACTATTGAAAGGATTATCCAAGTAATAGGCATCCATCCCATTATGTTTGCCGACAGGAATCCTGTTGTTGTTTCTATCGAAACCACATGGAAAAGTGCCTGCCTTATGGCTGTAGGAACGTCGTAACCCGAGTGGAAATAAAGGCTGACGCTTATGCCGGCGGCTGCAGCCAATGTGATGAATATGTATGCCTTTATTTCTGAATTGGTAAAGAAGATTTTGAATTTTCTGCGGAAGAATAAGGAGTACAGCATGGTGAAGTTCATTCCCGACAGAAACATGAATAATGTTATGATATATTCTATGGCGGGAGAATTGTAGTATGCAATGCTTGCCGACCGTGTGGAGAATCCCCCGGTGCCAGTGGTGGCGAAAGCGTGGCATATACTGTCGAACAAATTCATTCCTGCAAGGTACAGCGATGCTATACAGCAAATAGTGAGCAGGAAATATGTCGAAAGAAGCCAGCGTGTAGTAGTCTTGAAGCGAGGATGCAGTTTGCTCGACTTCGGTCCCGTCATCTCGGCAGAGAAGAGCTTGATTTCTCCTACCGAATTGGACGGCAGGAGCGCGAGGGTGAAGACTACTATACCCATACCGCCTATCCAGTTTGTCATGCAGCGCCAGAAGTGCAATCCCTGTGGAAGAGAATCAAGGTTGTCTATAACGGTAGCGCCTGTGGATGTAAGTCCGGACATTACTTCGAAGAATGCGTCTGTTACAGTTGAGAGACCTCCTGAAAGAAGATACGGCAGCATACCCATAATGGTGCACGATAGCCAGGAAAGAGTAACAACGGCAAAGCTGTCGTATCTTGTGAGCGAGGTTTTTGCGTTGCGTCCTGCGCGGCGCAGCATAATACCTGCTAATAAGGTTACGGCGGTGGATATTATAAACGCAGTTATTCCCGAGTCTTTATAATATAAGGATACCACCAGGCATACGGCGAATGCAATGCTCTCGAAAATGAGCAATGTGCCGATGAGTCGTATTATCAGCTTTTTGTTCACCTTGTTTGTATGTTTAGTTCCGGGGCGATGGTGTTTTACGTTTGGCTTGGTTCTTCGTTACACGAGGCGTTTGCCTCAGTTGAAGTATTTTTCGATTTTCTTTATGTTCCCAATGCAGAATACCACAACCCTGTCGCCTTCTTTTATTTGTGTGGAACCGTTTATGAGCTGTCCTTTCCCGTCGCGTACAAGTCCGCCCAAGGTTATGTTGGGCGGAAGCCCCAGGTTTTTAACCTGTTTACGTGTTACTTTTGCGTCTTTTGCAACAACAAACTCAGCAACGTCGGCGTTCGACACGGTCAGGCATTTTACGTTAGTAACGTCGGCGTTCAACATCATCTGGTATATGTGGCTTGCCGTTATTGTTTGCTTGTTGATTATCGTTCCTATGTCCAGGCTTTCCGCCATCGGCACGTAGTCTGAGTTTTCCACAATGGCCACGGTCTTTCTTACTCCCATGCGCTTGGCCGCAAGGCAGCTTAGTATATTCGACTCGGTGTCGTCAGTAAGTGCCAGGAATGCTTCGGTTGTTTGTACTCCTTCTTCGGCAAGAAGCGAAAGGTCGCTACCGTCGCCGTGAACCACCAGCGTATGCTTGTCTGCGTCGAGTTCTCCTGTGAGCCATTGGCAGCGTTGTTCGTCCTGCTCTATTATCTTAACCCTCATGTAGTCGGGCATTTGTCGAACCACGCATACGGCAGTGTCGCCTCCGCCTATAATTATGGAGTTTCTTACGTCGGGGTAATCGTCCTTGCCTGCTATTTCGCGTATGTAAGGAATATATTCGTGGGTTGTCATAAAGTAGACAACGTTGTATGCGCTGAGTTTGTCGTCTCCGTGGGGTATTATGGTTTCAGTCATATTCTTCACCGCCACCACATGGTAAGGCGAGTCGGGGCCGCAAAGGTTCTTGAGCGGAATGTCGAGAATGCGCGAATTTTCCCTCAGCTTTACTCCTATCAGTATCAGGCCGCCTTCCTTTACTTCCCACCATTGCCTTATCCAGCTGCGCTTCATGGAGTTTACAATCTCTTCGGCTGCAAGCATTTCGGGGTATATCATCGAGTTTATGCCTACCGAAGTGAAGAAGTCCTTGTGCTCGGGGGCGATGTATTCATACGAATCCACGCGCGCAACGGTTTTTTTCGCTCCCAATTTGCTTGCCAGCATGCAGCATGTCATGTTGCGCGATTCTTCTTCCATTACCCCTACAACGAGGTCGGCGTTTCCCGCGCCCGCTTCCTTCAACGTGGCAATCGACGTGGGCGAGGCGTTCATTGTCATAATGTCGAAATTGTTTTCAACATTGGCCAGGCGTTCTTCGTTGGTATCTACGAGTACTATGTCGTGGTTCTCGCGCGACAGGAGCTTTGCAAGGTGTGTGCCTACAACTCCTGCGCCGGCGATGAGGATTTTCATTTGCTGAGTTTTAGTATTTCGTTGTAAATAGCCTCTTCGTCAAGGTTTGTTATGTGGTATAGTTCCGACGGGCTGCCGTGTTCTACGAATCTGTCGGGCAGTCCCATGACTGAAACTTTTTTCGTATATCCTTTTTGTGCCATGAATTCTATTACGGCCGAGCCGAATCCGCCTTCTTTCACTCCGTCTTCAATGGTTATAATCCTGTCGAACGTCCGGCATACGTGTTCCAGCAGTTCTGTGTCGAGAGGTTTAAGGAAACGCATGTCGTAATGAGCTACCGAAAGTGACGGGTTTTCCGCTTCTGCCTTTTTTATGGCTGCTTCGGCCTTTTGTCCTATCGGACCTATGGTGAGCACGGCAATGTCGCGCCCGTCTTTTATGGTGCGTCCTTTGCCCACTGGTATTTCGTGCATTTCGCATTTCCAGTCTTTGAACGTGCCGTTGCCGCGCGGGTAGCGTATAACGAATGTTCCCTTGCCGGGCAGCTGTGCCGTGTACATCAGGTGGCGCAGTTCGTGCTCGTCGTAAGGCGAAGCTATCGTAAGGTTCGGGATGGGGCGCAGGTAAGCCATGTCGAACGCCCCGTGGTGCGTAGGTCCGTCGCGGCCTACAAGGCCGGCGCGGTCGAGGCAGATACACATGTTCAGGTTCAGTATGGCTGCGTCGTGTATGATATTGTCGTATGCACGTTGGGCAAACGACGAGTAAATATTGCAGAACGGGAACATTCCTTCCTTGGCCAGCCCGGCCGAGAAGGTAACGGCGTGCCCTTCGGCTATGCCTACGTCGAACACTCTTTCGGGCATGGCTTTTTGCATTATGCACATCGAGCAGCCTGTAGGCATGGCGGGTGTTATTCCCACAATCCGGTCGTTCCTGCGTGCCAGTTCGAGTAGTGTCTCGCCGAATACGTCTTGGTATCTCGGTCCTTCGTCGCCCACGTCTTCCTTTATGAACTTGCCGGTTTCCTTGTCGAACTTGCCGGGAGCGTGCCATGCCGAGGCTTCGAGTTCGGCGGGACGGAATCCTTTGCCTTTCACTGTGTGTATGTGCAGCAGTTTCGGGCCTTCCATGTTCTTTATCTCGTTCAGCGTGCGCACGAGTTCGGTTACGTCGTGCCCGTACATGGGGCCGAAGTAGCGTATGTTCAGTCCTTCAAAGATGTTTTGCTGGTTGGCGAGCAGTGATTTCACGGAATTGTTGAAGCGTATTATGCTTTTCCGTCTGTTTTCGTCGAGGAAGCCTATGGATGTGAGTTTTTGCGACAGCTTGAACCTTATGCGGTTGTAGAATGTGCTTGTGTGAAGGTGCCGCAGGTATTGGCGCATTCCGCCTACCGAGCGGTCGATGCTCATGCCGTTGTCGTTTAGTATGATGAGCAGGTTGTTGGGCGTGGCCGAGGCGTTGTTCAGCCCTTCGAAGGCAAGTCCCCCGCTCATTGCCCCGTCGCCTATTATGGCTACTACGTGGCGGTCTTTCTCGCCTTTCTTTTCGGCTGCCACAGCCATTCCGAGCGCGGCCGAAATGGAATTCGAGGCGTGCCCCGAGGTGAACGAGTCGTATTCGCTCTCTAAAGGCGAGGGAAACGGGCGCATGCCGTGAAACTGCCGGTTGGTGGCGAACTTGTCGCGCCGGCCGGTGAGTATCTTGTGGGCATACGCCTGATGGCCTACGTCCCAGACAAGGCGGTCGTAAGGTGTGTTGAACACATAATGGAGAGCCACTGTCAGCTCCACGACTCCTAAGCTCGAGGCGAAGTGCCCTGGGCTTTTCGATAAACTATCTATAAGGAACTCGCGCAGTTCGGAGCATACTTGCGGAAGCTGTTCGACCGGCAGTTGCCTCAGGTCTTCGGGATAGTTTATTTTAGACAGCAGCGGATAAATTTCGCTTTCTTCCATAGACTCTTTGTAGTTTGCAAAAGTAGCATAAAACGTGGAGTTGGCAAAATTAAGATTTCCATTTGGCATGCTGCCGGTTTTTTGTCCCGTTGTTTCTTGCGTGAATATGTTGCGTAATGGTGTGCTCCTGAGTGTGTTTGTACGTAGAGTTTTATTTGTCTGCATTTTTGCCCCGGTTTCCAAACGGGTTTTCAGGGGGCGAAAAAAAGGTCTGAGGAATTTTAAAAAAGGTCGGACATATTTTGAAATATGTGCCTTGTATTTTTTCTTTTCTCCTATGTGGGTATAATGAGCTGAAAAACAGTTTTCAATTTTTCCGCCCCGAAACGGCTTTTTTCCGGCCTTGGTTTTCCTGCGTTTTATGTCCGTATTCTTATGCGGAAGGTGCGGGTAAAATAAAAACTCCGGGAATATCCCGTGTCAGGAATTTCCCGGAGTTGAGGTGTTGTGCATCCGCAGGTGCGGTTGCTGTAATGTCAGTCGGCTATTATGTTCAGCTCCGCTCCTGTGGCGAAGTCCAAGCCGTCGAACGCGTTTACGGCAATAAACCGCATGTAGCGTGCTTTTACTGGCTGCGGGAACAATACGCGCTTTTCCTTTGTGTTGTCGTCGAGTGTACCCTCGCATATCACATCGCCCCATTCCTTGGCGTCGTTGCTCACTTGCACCTTGTAGTCCTTCACACGTCCGTTGCGGCTGTCCTGGCGCGGCAGGTAGACAAAGCCTTTTATCGTCTTTACGCTGCCGGCGTCGAAGTCCACCCAGTGCGGGTGTTTGGCCACCGTAACCGAGTACATCGTGTGCCAGTAGGTTCCCGGGTCCCTGTCGGTAAGGTGTTCGGCTTCTCCTTCGCCCGGTTCCACGCTGCTGGCGTAGATTACCTTGGTGGCGATGGTCTCTATTTTGGGATATGTTTCGGTTACTCTCAGTTTAGGTGCCGATTTGGTCCATGCAACGACCATTCCTCCGTCGCGCAGGTTGAACGGTGCGGTGTATCTCTTTGCTTTTTCGCCGCTTGTCATGTAGTAAATTGTTTCACCTTCCTTCTCGGAACTGATGGTTACGTTTCCTTCCTTGTCGCGTTGCAGCAGGAGTGGAGTTTCGCCTGCAAGCGATACATCTGCCGTCTGGGTAATGTCAGCCCCGGCGCGGCGTATGAGGAATCCTATCTTGTGCCTGCCTGCCTTTATGCGGTCGGGCTCGAGCGGGCCGCCCTGCCCGCAGCTGTTGCCGCCAAGGCCGGTTACCCCGCAGTCGAGGTGCAGGTACGTGTTGCCGGGCGCGGGCAGCTGGAACGGATGGGCAACGGTGTCCAACATTTGTTCCGGGTAAGCGAGCGCAGATGTAGACATGCTGTCCTTGGCAATGAACACTACGCCGCCGCCCGAAGCCCCGGTGAGGGCACACCAGCGCACCTCCTCGTTGTTGCTCATGTTCTGCGGCTTGCCGTAAGGCACGAACTGGTCTTTTACGGTGCTTTCGTACAGCCCTACGAACTGCGATGTCTTGCGGTCGTTGTAATTGTTTATTGGGCCGCGGCCGTAGTAAGTGTATTTGGAGTACTGTGCCGGCACTTGCAGCAGGTAGCCTAAGCGCGGAAGCACCACGGAGGGCTTGTTCGAGCTTACGGAGGCCTCGAGCTCAACCGAGCCGTCGGGATATACCGTCCATATCTGCGTGGTGGTGAACTTGAAGTCGTTTTCGCCGAAAGGTTTGTCGGTGAGTTGCTGCACGGTTATGCGTCCCGACGTGCCGCCGTCGCGGCGCGCGGCGTTTGGCGCTTGCGATTCAACGGTGTACATTATCACGTAGCAGCCGTCGTCGCGCTTGTAGGCCGTGTGTCCCGTGGCCTTGTGGCGCAGCTGGTTCAGCCCGTTTTCATACCATGCCCAGTAAGCCCAGTTGTCGTTGTCCACGGGGGCGCGGAATGCGTCGAGCTTTGGCCCGCAGCCGGGAACTATAACGTTCTCGTTGTTGTAGGTGAGTATGCTGATAGAGCCCGTTGCGTTGTCGAACGTAACGTTGAAGTCGGCTCCCGTAACGGTTATTTCCTTGTCGGTTTCTTTCATCTCTGTTTTCTGCCGGCTCTTGGAAGCCTCGGCAATAGACGTGCGTTGCTCCGCGTGCTTCACGAGCAGCTGCTCGTCGGCCTGCACGTAGCCAGCCTTGGCCCACGGTTCGCCTTCGGGCAGGATGAACTGTATTTTGAGGAAGTATTCCTTGTCGGGACGGAGCGAAGAACGGTCGAAGTCCACTGCGTACAGGGCGCTCTTGCGCGGCTCGATGTCTTTGCAGCTGCCGAGGCTGCCCGAGGCTTTTTCGCGGCCGTCCTCAAGCAGCGTCCAGCGCATTTCGTAGTTGGCCGGGCCGAAGTAGTTCTTGTTGAACACTTCTATCTTGCCGTCTGCCTTGGCAAGGTCGCCTGCAGCCTTTACCGAAACGTATTGGTACACTTTCTTTATCTCGTAGTATTGCGGTTTGGGTGTGAGGTCGGCAAACATCACGCCGTCCATGCAGAACGTGCCGTCGTTGGGGTAGTCGCCAAAGTCGCCCCCGTAGGCTATGTAGCGCGTGCCGGTGGCCTTGTCGTAGTTGTAAATGCCGTGGTCAACCCATTCCCATATAGCTCCGCCGCAAATGAAGTTGGTGGATTCTATCGCGTCCCAGTAGTCTACGAGGTTGCCGGTGGCGTTGCCCATGGAGTGCCCATACTCGTTGATGTGGAAGGGATACTTGTGCGAAGTCTTGCCCGTGGCAAGCTGGTCGGTGAAGCCGATTGAGGGGTATTGGTTCGCTCCCATGTCAACAATGTCGTTGTTGCGTTCGTATTGCACGGGGCGTGAGGTGTCGAACGACTTTATCGCCTTGTAACCGGCCTTGAAGTTGTCGCCCGGCCCGGCTTCGTTGCCCATCGACCATATCAGTATGCTGGGGTGGTTGTAGTTTGCCCGCACCATTTCAAGCTCGCGGGCCACGTGGGCTTTTTCCCACTCCTTGGGGTGCGAGAGCGAAGCTTCGCCGTAGTGGTAAAGATGTGATTCCACGTTCGCCTCGTCCATGAGGTAAATGCCGTACTTGTCGCAAAGGTAGTACCAGTAGGGCGCGTCGGGGTAGTGGGCGTTGCGCACGTGGTTTATGTTGGCGCGTTTCATGAGCATTATATCCTTTTCCATTTGTTCGCGTTGTACGGCGTGGCCGCGCTCGGGGCTCGTTTCGTGGCGGTTCACGCCTTTGAGTTTCACGGGCTTGCCGTTGACGTAGAAGTAACGTCCCTCAAGTTTGAACTCGTCGAGGCGTGCGGGCGTGTCTTTTATCTCCACTTTCCTGAAGCCGGTGTATGTGGACACCGTTTCGACGGTGCGCCCTTTCTTGTCTTTCAGCTCGGCTACGAGAATGTAGCGCCAGGGTGCTTCGGCCGACCATTTCTTCGGGTTTATTACCGTCATTTCGGCTTTCGTCTCAACTGATTTTCCGCTTTCGAGCTTCTCGATGGCGGCGGAGGCCGTTGCTCCGGCCACACGTGTGGCAGCGTCGCCGTAAAGTTCAACGGCATACAGGGTGTAGTCCACGCGGTAGTTCTTTGCGTCTTTCTTCGAGAGGTTGCGTATGTCGGCGCGTATGCCGAGCGCGCCGTTTATGAAGTTTGCGTCGAGGTCGGGTGTGGCCGCGAGGTCGCGTATCTGCACTTCAGGCTTGGCGGTTAGGTAAACGGAGCGTATTATGCCTGCCATGCGGAACATGTCCTGCGTTTCTATGAACGAGCCGTCGCTGCTGCGGTACACTTCGACGGCTATGCGGTTCTCCTCGCCGGGTTTGTTGAGGTACTTGGTTATGTCGAACTGCGCCAAGTTGCGCGAGTTTTTCGAGAAGCCCACGTAGCGGCCGTTTATCCACAGGTAGAAAAACGAGTCCACGCCGTCGAAGTTGAGCATTATTCGCCGTCCTTTCCAGTCCTTCGGCACGGTAAAGGTGCGCACATACGAGCCAACCTCGTTGCGGTAGGTGTAGGTGGTGTATTCCTTGGGCGGCACGCGCATTACGCCCTTGCGCCAGTCGTCCTTCTCCACCTTGGTGTAGAATATAGAGCCGATGTTCACGTACATCGGTATGCCGTACTTGTGGTCGCCGTTTTTCTGTATGCCCGCCACGTTCCACGACGAGGGCAATTCAATCATGTCCCAGCCCGAAACGTCGTAGTCTGTGCGGTAGAAGTTTTCGGGGCGTTTGCCCGGCTCGGGAACCCAGTGGAAGCTCCACATGCCGTCCAGCGAGGCGTAGTAGCTGCTGTGTTCGGGCAGCACGCCCAAGGCCGATTGCGCGTCGGCAAACGAGAAAAACAAGGCGTGCGGCTGTTCCTTGTTGAGCGCAAGGGCTTCGGGCGATTGCCATTCGCTGCCCGTGGGGGCAATGCTGTCGCCGTAGGCAAAGCCTTGCAGCGGGTAGCCCACGTATTGGGCGTTTGCGCCGGCTGCGGCCATTATTGCCGCGAATAATATTTTTTTCATTGCAGTGAGGTTTTTTAATGCCGTTTCCCGGACAAGTGCATACCGCCGTGCCGGGCGGGCGGACGTTAAACAAATTTTCACAAAGGTAGGTATAAAATACGATATGAAAAAACGCATTTTTTGCCTCTTTTTCAGTGTGCTTGATTTTCAATGTGAAAAACCCGGGTAGGAGCAAATAAAAAATAGGTCGGACATATTTTGAATTATGTCAGACATATTTTAAAATATCTCAGACATATTTTTTGCCGCCTCCTTACACCTTGTTGATATGGGAGACAAATACGGATTCTTTCCCCGGTTAGTCTCAATTATGTATTATTTGCTATTGTTGACATTTCGGGGGTATTTTTTTTGGTAATATTGCCAAAAAATAATATATTTGCCGAAATGAATGGATAATTGATAAGAAGAACAAATCTATTATGCACTTTTTACTTTAATATCAATAATATGTTTCACTAACTTAAATTAAAACAGCATGAAGAAATTATTACGTTTCTCGGCCAGGCTTTTCATTTTAGCCTTGGCGCTCATTGCAGGTAGCAGTGGGCAGGTAGCCGCACAGGAAATGGAGAGCGGTTACTATTACATTACAAGAGTCGGCTCGAACGGGCTGTATCTAAGCTATCCGGGCGAAGACGACGCAGAACCTTGGCGAATGAAGGAATCCGCTTATCTGTCGAATCCTATTCCCAATCAGGCGGATTTGCCTTACATCTTCAAGATAACCAAACTCGACAACGGCTATTTCCAGTTCCAAAACATGGCTTCCAAGGAGTATGTGGGACGCTGGGATGGCAGTACTCGCGGTGCCGGCCTTGGGCTTGTAGAGACTCCGCGCAGCTATGCTCTCGTTTGGAACGACATTGTATACGGTTACAACTGGCAGGACGTTGAAGATACGGAGAACCATTTCTATGTAATGTCGTGGGGCGACGGCTATGCCAGCTATAACTACGAAGCCAGCAGTGACATTAACAACATGTCGTATGCATGGAACTTTGAGAAAATCGAGGATGAGTATGTTGAGAACATGCAGGAGCCCGAAGTTGTAGAAGGCAGCCTCGAGAGCGGTTACTATATCATCAACCTTCCGGATTACGACATTGGCAACGTATATATGTGCGCAGCCCCGGACGAAAACATGAACTACCGTCCGCAGTGCGACATCATAGACGATGTGCAGGCTGATTACGACCCGGCGTTCATATTCCATGTAACCAAGCTCGACAACGGCAACTACCGCATAAAGAACATGGGCAAGCAGAACGATACTTACATAGAGCCTTATGTTTACGGCGACCACTCCACACCCAACGTGTTCATGACGGGCAACAAGAATGCCGAGCAGAGGATAGAATTCCTGAGCACCGACAGGGCTTATATCTATACAGCGGGCCAGAACTTCCGCTACCACTTAAACCCCACGACCGCAATGGTCGAGACGGGCGACTATGCGAACGTCTACTCGTCGTGGAAGTTCATCAAGGTTGACGACAGCCGTGTTACGCCCGAGCTGAAACTGCAAGAGGCCATAGTTGACATTTCGGGGGTATTTTTTTTGGTAATATTGCCAAAAAATAATATATTTGCCGAAATGAATGGATAATTGATAAGAAGAACAAATCTATTATGCACTTTTTACTTTAATATCAATAATATGTTTCACTAACTTAAATTAAAACAGCATGAAGAAATTATTACGTTTCTCGGCCAGGCTTTTCATTTTAGCCTTGGCGCTCATTGCAGGTAGCAGTGGGCAGGTAGCCGCACAGGAAATGGAGAGCGGTTACTATTACATTACAAGAGTCGGCTCGAACGGGCTGTATCTAAGCTATCCGGGCGAAGACGACGCAGAACCTTGGCGAATGAAGGAATCCGCTTATCTGTCGAATCCTATTCCCAATCAGGCGGATTTGCCTTACATCTTCAAGATAACCAAACTCGACAACGGCTATTTCCAGTTCCAAAACATGGCTTCCAAGGAGTATGTGGGACGCTGGGATGGCAGTACTCGCGGTGCCGGCCTTGGGCTTGTAGAGACTCCGCGCAGCTATGCTCTCGTTTGGAACGACATTGTATACGGTTACAACTGGCAGGACGTTGAAGATACGGAGAACCATTTCTATGTAATGTCGTGGGGCGACGGCTATGCCAGCTATAACTACGAAGCCAGCAGTGACATTAACAACATGTCGTATGCATGGAACTTTGAGAAAATCGAGGATGAGTATGTTGAGAACATGCAGGAGCCCGAAGTTGTAGAAGGCAGCCTCGAGAGCGGTTACTATATCATCAACCTTCCGGATTACGACATTGGCAACGTATATATGTGCGCAGCCCCGGACGAAAACATGAACTACCGTCCGCAGTGCGACATCATAGACGATGTGCAGGCTGATTACGACCCGGCGTTCATATTCCATGTAACCAAGCTCGACAACGGCAACTACCGCATAAAGAACATGGGCAAGCAGAACGATACTTACATAGAGCCTTATGTTTACGGCGACCACTCCACACCCAACGTGTTCATGACGGGCAACAAGAATGCCGAGCAGAGGATAGAATTCCTGAGCACCGACAGGGCTTATATCTATACAGCGGGCCAGAACTTCCGCTACCACTTAAACCCCACGACCGCAATGGTCGAGACGGGCGACTATGCGAACGTCTACTCGTCGTGGAAGTTCATCAAGGTTGACGACAGCCGTGTTACGCCCGAGCTGAAACTGCAAGAGGCCATAACAGACGCCAAGGGCGGAAACTACCAGGCCGGCTCCAATCCCGGACAAGTGCCCGAAGCGGCGCTCACCGCTTTCAACGAGGTTATAAGCGAGGCCGAGGCCGCTGTAAGTGCCGGTGTTGCCGACCTGGAAGCAATGGTAGGGAAAATAAACGCTGCCGTTGAGGAAATCGAGGCGCAGAAAGTGCCCCTCACCGAGGGCTACTACCGTTTCGTGAACCAGACGCACGGCGATTACCTTATCCCGTACTGGACCACGCAGTACGGCGAGACGGGCTATTGGCTCTGGCACGGGGTGGTTGACGACCTCGACCCCATGAGCTACTGGCACGTAACGGTTACGCCCGAGGGCGAATACGTGATGAAAAACTGCGGTATGCAGGATTACACATATATAAAAGGTGTGGCCGAGGGCGATGCCTGGGGCTTGGTGAAAGTAACCGGCACGAGCCAGACCACACAGAGCTTCGTACAGAAAGCAGGTAACCTCTACAAGATATTCTGCAGCGGGAATCTCTATCCTTACAATGCCGACGGCTCGGGTCTGGTTTCCAACAACAAGGATTATTATGCAGGCGACGGCTACTGGTACATCGAGAAGGTATCGGACGAGGACGTGGGCGTATTGATGAAGCTGCGCGAAGCAATAACCGATGCCCGGGGCCTTATGGCTGAAACCAACGTGGGCCCGAACCCCGGCCAGAACGCCGGCGACACCACCGCCATTGCTAAGGCCATAGCCGACGCGACGACCATGTACAACGAAGGAATGGCTTCGGACGCTGAAATAGACCAGATGGTAGAACAGCTCAAGTCGGCTTGCGACGAGTTCGCCGCACAAGACCACTCGATGAACCCCGTAACCGACGGTTACTACTACATACTATCGGCAAACTACACCTGGTACGATTCTTCTATCGAGCAAGACAGGATTACGGGTATGTATGCCACCAACAACAGCCAGCTCAAATGGGGCTTGTTCGAGGAAAAGACGCCCGATTACCTGTTCCACATAACCGACAATGGCAACGGCACGTTCAGCGTGCAGAACGTCAAGTATCTTAACTATATGGACACTTACTCGCAGGCCGACCAGACCGTCCTGATGACGGCGGAACAGCAAACGGGGCAGACGTTCAAGTACCTTGAAAGGGAGCGTTGGAACATTTCCAACTCCACCGACATCACGGCTTACAATCTCCAGACCTACGGCCACGACACGGGCGGCTCCATACGTCTTGCCGACGGCGACGCCAACTCCAACGCTGCTTGGCTGCTCGTCAAGCTCACCGACCAGCAGCTCATCGACAGCATTGTGCAGGCCGGCGCTCAGGACGGCATAACGCAGCAAATGCGCAACGCACTCGTCAAGGCAGAGCCCGCATACAAGGGTGTTATGAAATACACCGTTGACCACGAGAACGGCGGCCTAATAACCGAAGTGAACGAAACCGACCCGCTGAGCGGCCAGGTATGGGGCTCGCAGGAACCTAGCGCTTCGCCTTCGGGTGCCGAGAACTATTCGAGCTATCACAACCTCATAGACGGCAACACCAACACGTGCTTCCAGTCCACATGGAATGCTTCGGTGGCCACACCGCCGCAGCCGTTCCAGGTCGACCTGCGCGACAACCCCGTTTCCGACTTTGAGTTCTACTTCGGCCTGCGTGACGGCGACTGGGGCTTCAAGGAAATGTGGACAGACGTGAGCCTTTACGCAACGAACGACCCGGCCGTTGCAGCCGAGCCCACCGTGGACGAATCGAAGTGGAACTATATAGGTCGCTACACCGACTTCCCCACAAGCGAGTTCGAACAGAACTATAACGGCAGCAACCGCGGTTTCTATTACCGCATTACCGACATGGGCGACGAGTACCGCTACCTCCGCTTCCTCGTGAACCACACTTACGAGACGCAGTCCAACATGATGTACACCATCGGCGAATTCCAGGTTTATGAAGCGGTATTGGACGAGGAGAACTCCCCGTACAACTACGTTCCCGGCCTGAAGGAAGCGGCCGACAACCTGAAAGCCCTCATCGACGACGCCAAGGCGAAAATAGAGACCAATACGGTCAAGCAGGAGGAAATTGATGCTATATTGGCGGCAACTCAGGCCGTGCTCGACCTCACTCCCGACACCCAGCCCCTCGAAAACCTTATCAGTGAAGTGCAGAGCTACGTTGACAAGTTCGGCTACGACGACCAGTACGGCGACGTTACCGGCGAGCAGTACGACGAAATAATCATCGCCCTCGACGAAGCTGCCGACTATGACCACGAGAAACCGTTGCGCGCCGACCTCGACGCGAAAGTCGCTGCGCTGCAGGCCGCATTCGACCTCTACAAGAGCCAGCAGAAGCAGTTCGAGCCTGGCAAGTGGTATTACATCTCCAATACCGACCAGTCCCGCACCGGAAGCACTGAACAAGGAACAGGCACGGGCGACATCTACCAGTCGCTGGTTTACGGAAGTCTCATGATAGCTCCCGAAAGCAACAACACAAAGGCCGCACATTGGGACAATAATGCCGACGCAGTGATTTGGGGCGCTTACGACTACGCTACCGACGAGCGCGACCCGAACTCCTACACCAACCCGTATTGCATGTGGCGTCTGGTGGACATCACCGAAGACGGTGCCGACCATAAGGTTTATGCCCTCCAGAACCGCGCCACCGGCCAGTATCTCGCCTCGGAGTACAATGATAGCCAGCGTATGGGTATGAGCGCAACGCCTACTCCGTTCGCAGTAGAGCTCCTCAAGTCCGGCCAGTACAAGATGTACAGCGATGTTAAGGAAAACATCAACAAGAAGCCTCTCCACGCGGCAGGCGACGGTTACGTTGTTCCTTGGGCTGCCGACGCAGACTCTCCTTCTTCCTGGACATTCGAAGAAGTAGCCGAAGACATCGAGAACCTCTACGTTGACATACCCAACAACAGCATACAGATAATGTCGCTGCCGTATGCATTGGACGAGAATACGGTTGACTACAACATAGGCTCGGGAATCTTCCTCTATGGCATTAAGGGTATTGCAGCCGACGGTTCCGAGCTTTACCTCAAGAGCCTCACCTCAACCCAGGCAGGCGAACCGTTCATCGTGGTAGCCAACGACTACACGGCGTTCAATCCCGAGGCAGGCGAAACCGTACAGCTCGCATTACCTCTCGTAGATGATTACACCAATGAAGGAAAGACCGTAAACGGCCTTGTGGCAACCATGGACTACACCGTTCCGGGCAGGGTAGGTTACGGAATCTTCGTCAACTCCGCTCTCGACACAACGTCTGTAGAAACCGGCATTAACGGGCAGGGCGGTTACATCGAGTTCGGCAGTATCATAAGCGAGACCGGCGAAGCAGACCTCACGATAGCAATCAAGGAAGGCTTGCTCAACAAGATAGAGACAGTCGTAGCAAGCGATCCTGACGAGAAGGTAGACGTTTACACCATCGACGGCGTGCTCGTCAAGAGGAACGTTCTCCGCTCGGCAGCTACTGAAGGCCTTACTAAAGGTATCTACATAGTAGGAAAAGACAAGGTATTGGTCAAGTAACGGCCAAAACAGAATACCGGCACTGACGAATGCCCCGCATGAAGGAATTCTCTTGCATGCGGGGCATTTTCGAATCCGCCGGATGTTCATGCCGCACAAGTATTCCCGGCCGCCAAGTCCGAAACAGACATACGGCGACGCAAAATCGTGGAAAGTAAAACGGACTTTTCGAGTCCCGAAAACGGGTACTCATTTTCAGAAGGTTATACCCAGGTAGGAGAAAAGAAAAAAATGGAGGCACATATTTCAAAATATGTCCGACCTTTTTTAAAATTTCTCAGACATATTTTTAGCCATTCCCCGAGAGTATTCCCGAATGACGGACAAAGACGGACGCAAATCAGGTGCATTCACAAATACGTGTTAAGTTAACATAATTTAGTATCCGTAGAGTCCACTTTTTTACTATTTTATGCTAATATTGCATAGCTTGGAACATAAGGTGTGTTACCGTATGTTGCTTTCGTAGAAAGAACGCGGCGGGGCAACGTCCCGTCTTCCGAAATATAGCGGTATGTACATGCCTGGTTTTATTCTGAAAATCAGGTTGTCTGTAAATAATGAATTGATAATATTCACTAAAACCCTGCTGCTTGTAAAGAGTTGACGGGGATATGTAATAATAACAACATATTAAAAGAAAATCTATGAAGATTAAGAAAATATGTGCATTGGCAGCCTTGTCCCTGTCGTTTTCGGCAGGGGTGTCGGCGCAATCGACACATGACGAAGAACCGCGCTTGTTTGCGGCCATAACGAACGCCGACCACCCGTATGCGCGCGGGCAATGGACAAAGGAACAGTGCGATGCCTGGGCCGAGAAATACGGCCCCATAATAGGAATAAACTGTCCGTATCCTCCCTGCTCGGCCATGACGCAGGAAGAGGCCATTAAACTGGCTTCCGAGCTGGGATTCAATTCGGTTCGCTGGTGGCCGGGCGGGTCGACGGCTAACGAATATATCAACAGCGTGGAGCAATGGGCCGCATGGGCAGACAAGTACGGTATGACCGTATCGCCCGTGTTCGGCTTCTCGCAGGGATACTATTCGTGGGAAGACAAGGAACAGGGCCTCGCCGCGCTCGAGGGCGTGGTGCGCCAGGTGATACGCCACTTCCGCAACGACGACCGCATTGTGCTTTGGGATATATGGAACGAACCCGAGATGACCGATCCCGAGATTTGCAAGGAGCAGATGGAATGGATTCAGCAAATGGTGCTATGGTGCCGCGAGGAAGGCTGCACCCAGCCCATCAGTTCCTCTATAATCTGGGACGCAGGCATAGGGTCGGCCAATCCAAACGATTTGACTGCCATACGCAATGAGACCGAAGGCATGATGGACCTGCACAATTTCCACAACTACACCGTGCAGGAAGACCACAACCGCAATGTCTCGGTGATGGTGAACCGCATAGGCAAGATTAACGACAATGCCCTCGTATGCACCGAATGCCTTACGCGCACCAACGGTTCCGGCGTGGCCCGCACGCTTACCGAGTTCTCCAAGTACGGCATACACTTCTATACCTGGGGGCTTTATTCGTGCGATGCCAATTGGGAAGTGTCGTGGGGACGCTCAACGTATTATGCTTGGGAACCCATGTTCCACAACCTGCTTTACGCGGACGGCGAGCCATATAATCCCGACGAACTCGATTTTATAAAGAGCTTCAAGTTCGCCTCGCCGGGCGAGAGGACCGACCCCGGAGCAGAGTATACCGAGCGCTGGACCGAACGGCGCGCCTGGAAATGGATGAGCGGCGGCCCGTTGAAAGGACTTAGCGCTGAAAGCGTGAGCGACGCGCTGTCGCTGATTTCGCAACACGCAACCGACGGCCTCTACAACACAATAAACGTGCGGCTCGACTATTCCGATTACAATTCATCGTCGTTCTACAGCACGTTCGAAAACCTTCTTGCGCGGGCAAAGGAAGCCGGAATGACCGTCCTTCCCACGCTGCTTGATGATGACGACCTGGCGGCCGGCGATGCCTTGCTGGCAAGCTCAATATACAATTTCGTATTGAAGTATTACAACGATCCCCGCGTGAAGGGCTGGAATCTGTACACGCAAACAAGCACCGGGAGCGACAGCAAGCTCGCGACGTTCATTCCCTACCTGTTCCGCTACGTGCGTTACGCATTCCCCAACCAGCCCATGTTTGCCGTGCCTTTGGTGTCGAACGCCACAACGCCCGACGCCGACGGCGGCGACATACCCAATATCCTTTGGCAGCTCAGCGACGTAACCGGGTACAATATGGCGCAGGGCAGCCAGGCCGGCGACGCTTTCCTCGAGGCATTGTACAAGGAATACAAACGCCCGACGTTCTGCATGAATGCCGCGTCGGTGCAGGGCGAGTTCGCCGCCCGCCATGTCAACTGGTATGCCGCCGGAGAACCGGACGCAGCCGATGTGGCCGCTTTTGCCTTCAAGCCGATAGCCGCGCCATACGAGAACTACACGGGGCGCATGGAGGGCTGGCAGGCTTACGCGCAGATGAATCGTGTGCCTACCAAAGGATTGTCGTATAACTCTGTTTCGGCGGCAATAACGGGCGTTACCGAAAAAGCCTCTTCCGGTTTGTACAACAGTGTGCAGGTGCAGCTCGATTTTGATACCTATTTCCGTAATTCCGAGAAGTTCTTCGAGGATTTCAACAACCTTCTTGAACTGGCCGGCAATGCCGGGATGACGGTTCTTCCCGCGCTTATGAACGACAAGTATGCCTTGCGCAACCAGGACGCGCTTGTTGCATACGTGGCCGACATGATAGGCCGTTACGACAAGGACGCGCGCATAATGGCGTGGGACTTGTATTATAAGCCCTGCACACAGTCGGTGGACCGCGGGCGCGTTGCCGAACTGCTGCCCCTCTTGTTTTCCGCCGCGCGCGAGGCATTCGCAACCAAGCCCGTGTTCGCAACGCCCACGGTGTCGACCACGGCATTCCCCGCCGATTTCGATTACATCGACCAGCTCGTGCACGGGGGCAGCGAAGCCGGGTGGAACAGGCTCGAGTATGCAAACTCGTCCGTCGAGATGTGTTATGATATATGGTGCATGAGTGATGTCATAGCCTACGCCTCGTCGCAGGACGCGCCGGAACTCGGCTGGCTCAACAGTGTGGCCTACCGCTTCGGACGACCGTTGTTCTGCACCAAGTGGCAGCCCTCACGCACCGAAGACCCCTCGGCCGTGCTCGCCGTGTTCCGCAACATGCACGTCAACTGGTACGTGGACGGTGAGCCCGGCGATGAAAACGTAAGCAGCTTTGCGTTCGACCCGATAATAACCGACCATTGACGCCGCTCTTGACTGTAGAATACGACATCCATTGCCCCGCCGCAGGAAACATTCCCTACGGCGGGGCGTTTGTTTCCCGTACCGGAGTGCGGCATAAAAAAGCGCAGCTGCGGGTGCGTATGTTTCCGCTTCGTGGCAGCGGGATGTGAACGGCCGGAACCCATACAAAAAACGCAGACAAGGAAAGCAGCTTTTTTGTGCCGAAAAACGGAAACTCTTTTTCAGCGCGTTACACCCACATGAGAGCAAAGAAAAAATATGTGCCTTGTATTTCGAAATATGTCTGACATAATTCAAAATATGTCAGACATATTTTTTGCCTCTCGGAAACCGGGTGAAAACCCGGCGCAAAATACGGTGTAAAAATCAGGGTGTTAAAAGTGAAAAATGAAGGCGGAAAAACAATGCTCTTTTCTGCGGCTTTCCATGCGCGGTTGTCATCGGCGTATAAAACTTGAAAACATTCGTTTTCGTTTGTCTCTGTGCTCACCTTTCACTTATTTCGTGCTTCGCACAGAATATAGGATTCGTCTCGGTCGGCTGCGGCCGAACCGCAAAGGGCGCAAGCGCCGGCAAACCACTTCAAATTATTTCAGCTCTTTTGTATTACTCTCGACTTTCACTATATTTGCACTTGTAAACAAAAATTTTTGTTGTGAAAACTGAAAAAAGAATCAGGTTTTTTATTTTATAAATCAAATATGATGAAAAAGAATTTGTTTTTGATGTTGCTGTCGGTGCTGTTCTTGGCAGGGTGTGGCAGCGACGACGAAGGCGGCGGTGGCGGTTCGTTCATTCCCCCGTCGCAGAACGAACGCAACCAGACGGCGTATGCCGACAACGAAAACACCGGCGGCGGTGGCTTTACGTTCACGGCCAATGCCGCGTGGACGGCAACCGTTACCGAGGTGCCGACTGCCGCTGAGGCTGCTCTGCCGGTGGGCAAGGCAGTGAAATCCCAAACGGCCGAAGCCGGGAACAATGTAGTATGGCTCAGGCTTTATGTGGGCGACAAGGAATCCTACAACGGTCCGGCCGGCCCCACGACGCTGCGCATAGAACTCGACCAAAACTATACGGGCGAGCGCCGCGAGGCCACAATTACCATACGTTCGGGCAACAATACGTTCACTGTAACCGTGGTGCAGGAAGCAAACAAGTAGGACGGCAGTGCGAACGAAGCACCGAATCCTGTAACGGCCGTAAAGCTCGACAAGTCGGCGCTTACGCTCGGAGTTGGGAAAACAGCTGCGCTTACGGCAACCGTAACGCCGGCCGACGCTACTATCACGTCGGTTAAATGGTCGAGCAGCAACCCGCTCGTGGCTGAAGTACACCCCGTCTCGGGCGAGGTAACGGCTGTGGCTGCGGGAACGGCCGTAATTACGGCCACATCGTCTATGGACAATGACGTGTCGGCCTCGTGCACAGTCACGGTGACGGGCGACGGAAGCGCTTCGGGAGACCTCCGCATGGTGACGGCCATTACCGAAACGGCACAACTCAGCAGCGACTATTATAGCGAGAAAAACGGCAGGACGTACAATCCTTACAACTACGAATTCAAATACGACGAGAGCAACAGGCTCAAGGAGTATTATATATACAACGGCAAGGACGGCAGTCTTTTCGAGAAACTAATGCTCGACTACAGCATAAAGGACGAAGTTAAGGTGTCGGAAGATTCTTATGAATATCCATGGATTTTCAAACTTAACGCACAAGGACAGGTAAGCGAAGCTTCCACCAACGACGGTTACACCTGGGAACGCATATCCGTAGAGTACGACGCCGACGGATACATAAGCGGAGCAACGCGCGAGTCGGATATGGACAGCGCCGAGACCTATAATTTCGAATGGGCCGACGGCAATATGGTGCGTTGGGTATGCCCGACAAATGAACCGGAATACAACGACGACCGTGAAGGAGTGTCGGAATTCTCGCCGTATTTAAACAATACGCTTACGAGTATAGACCTGAACGCATTCTTCTTCGGGCTCCTGGAAAACGACGACCTGTTCAATTCGCCCAATGACGATGAAACAAATATCGTTGCTATGGCGGGACTGTTCGGTAAACCGAGCAAGAATTACATGGTGGCGCGGAGTTTGAGCACGGGTGCGGAAATGGATAATTCACCAGTTATGATATACACCGAATCCACTCTCCCGCAAGTAGGAGAGGTATTGAATACATCCTACGACCGCGAATGGTACGGCAAAGGCGAATGGACAATGGACGGCGATGGTTTCCCCGTGGCCTTTACGCGCAAGGTAAGGGTAGAGAAAACTGAACGTGTTTACAACGGTGTAAAGAAGCAAGTCTATCCGGAAAGCGAATACATGGTCGAAGAGTGGCTGCACATGTATGGCGAAGGGCCTTATTACACAATCGAGTTCGATTATCCCGAGACAGTTGCTTACGATACCTTTACGTGGAAAATTTCTTACAAGAAATAATTTTTAGTTATTGCAAATACTCAACAGCCTCCCGTTTCGACGGGAGGCTGTTGAGTGTTAATAGCCGCCATTGGCCTGTAGCCGGATAAAAAAGCGTATTTTTGCCTTGCGAAATTTCAAAGATAAATGAGATTCCATGCCAGAGTTTACGGTATAAGCGCCACAATCCTGATATTGTGCCTTATGTTTGCGATTTGTTCGTGCGGTCGTAAAGGCACGTCTCAGAGTGGGAGCGGAGATTCTGTGACTTTTCGCCACGCCCGGCTTTTGCATGTTGAAAAGTTCGGTAATTACAGCGTTGCACGCATAAGCAACCCGTGGAAAGCAGGGGAAACGCTGCATACCTACGTGCTTGTACCGCGCGGCATGCCTGTATCAGACCGTTTGCCGTCGGGTACGGTTGTAAAAGTACCCTTGCAGCGGGCGGCGGTCTTTACGTCGGTGCATTGCGGTCTTCTTTCTGCCTTGGGCAGGCTTGGCTCCGTAGCCGGGGTTTGCGATTACCGTTATATATTGCTGCCTTCGGTGCGCAGACATGTAGAAAGCGGGAAAGCAAAGGACCTGGGAGCGTCTGCCAGTCCTGACGTGGAACGTATTGTTTCAGTAAATCCCGACGCATTGCTCGTGTCGCCGTTCTCCGGGTCGGGGACATACGGCAAACTTGCCGGTACGGGTGTCCCTATAATAGAATGCGCCGATTACATGGAGCATTCGCCATTGGCCAGGGCTGAATGGATGCGTTTTTACGGCATGTTGTTCGGTTGCTCTGCCGAAGCCGATTCTCTCTTTGCCGTGGTAGAGAAGAATTACATGTCGTTTAAGAAAATTGCTTCGGTCATGCCTCGACATCCCAAGCTGATGTGCGATCTTATGCAAGGCGCTGCCTGGTACGTTCCGGGCGGGAAAAGTACCATGGGGCAGGCTTTCAAGGACGCAGGGGCTGAATATATTTTCGGCGGTAACAACTCGGCCGGCTCCGTGCCTTTGTCTTTCGAGGCGGTTTACGACCGTGCGCTTAATGCCGACGTGTGGGTAATGCGTTGCGGCATGGCAGGCGTTACATACGCTTCTCTCAAAAAGGAACGCGAGGCATATTCGCATTTCCGCCCGTGGCGGGAGCGCCGAATCTATTCGTGCAATACGCTTGAAGTGCCGTTTTTCGATGAATCGCCTTTCCGTCCCGATTATCTTTTGGGTGATTTGGTCAAGATTCTGTATCCCGAAAAATGCACTGACTACAGTTTCCGCTATTTTTCGCCGGTCAAGTAAATAGTTTGTGATTCCGGGAGACGCATGATAGTATTGTTATGACTCTGGCAGGATTTTTAAGATGTACCAGCAAATGAAACGCATTACGTCAGTATTCGCATGTAGCGCCGCAGCAACTGTGGTGTTTTTCTGTCTTAATGTTTTCTTCGGGTCGGTCGATATTCCGGCTGCCGGAGTGTGCGACGTGCTTCTGGGGCGTTCTTCCAACGAAGCATGGCGGTTTATTGTCCTCGAGTCGCGCCTTGTTCAGGCCGTGACAGCCATGCTTGGCGGTGCGGCACTTTCGGCGGCGGGCCTCATGCTCCAAACTTGTTTTGCCAATCCTTTGGCCGACACGTCCATACTCGGCGTAAACGCCGGCGCAAGCCTCGGTGCCGCGCTGGCTATCATGTTGCTTGGCGGCGGCCTTGCGTCTGCAACGCTGCCTGTCTCGGGCTTTGTGCTCGTGCTTGTTGCCGCGTTTGTAGGTTCGGCTGCCGTGCTGGCAATGCTTTCGGCCTTTGCCGCCGTATTGCGCAGCAATCTTATGTTGTTGATTTCCGGAATTATGGTTAGCTATGTAACGTCGGCTTTTATAAGTCTGCTGAGCTCTTTTGCCACTGTCGAAGGTGTGCATTTGTATGTTTTTTGGGGTATGGGGAATTTCGGCGGTGTCTCTTCCGGAATGTTGCCCTTGTTTGCTGCTGTTATAACAGCCGGGCTCGTGGGTTCGGCATTGATGATTAAACCGTTGAACGTTATGTTGCTGGGCGACGGATACGCCCGCAACCTTGGAGTGCCGGTAAGAAGCGCACGCTTGAAGATTCTTGTTATTACGGGTGTGCTGGGGGCTACGGTAACGGCATTCTGCGGCCCGGTGGCATTTATAGGCTTGGCCGTCCCGCATGTGGCGCGTTTTCTTTCCGGCACGGTTAACCATAAGGTTATAATGCCCCTTGCAATGTTGTGCGGTGCCGCAGTTGCATTGGCGTGCAACTTTGTGTGCAACCTGCCTGCCGGTAACGGCATTTTCATTCCGCTTAATGCAGTGATGTCATTGTGGGGAGTACCTGTAATTCTTTATGTGTTGTTTGTTGGCTACAGGCAAAAAACGCTTAACTGATTTTGTGTCTTTCCCTGTACTGAAAAACGGTGTTCGGCGTGCTTACTGTATAGTTTTGGATATTTGTTTTATATGCCCCTTTGGAGCAAATAAAAAATACAAGGCACATATTTCAAAATATGTCAGACATATTTTAAAATATCTCAGACATATTTTTTGCGGGGTTTCAAGGCATGCAAAAATGCAGGCCTTAATTGCAGACAATGAAAGACGCTCCTGCCGTTTGCAGCCGTAACCCCTCGGACAATGCGATAATTCGGCACCAACGTTTTAGAATTAGCGATAAATTTGTTATTTTTGCAGGGAAAAAGGTCCTTACGGTTCTTTTTGTAAATGGAATATCAATTTATAATATAAAACTTTGTAAGTAATGAGTCTACAAACCGAGAAAATCAGGGAATTGGTAGAAAAACGCGCCCAGGCCCGTTTGGGCGGAGGTGAGAAAGCCATCGAAAAACAACACGCAAAAGGCAAACTCACGGCGCGCGAACGTATTGCGCTGCTTCTTGACGAAGGCAGCTTTGAGGAAATGGACATGTTCAAGCTCCACCGTTGCACCAACTTCGGCATGGAGAAGAAACAATACCTTGGCGACGGAGTCGTAACCGGCAGCGGTACGATTAACGGTCGCCTTGTTTATGTTTTTGCACAGGACTTTACCGTAAACGGCGGCTCTTTGAGCGAAACAATGGCCGAGAAAATCTGCAAGGTTCAGGACATGGCGCTGAAAATGGGAGCACCGTGCATAGGAATCAATGACTCCGGCGGCGCACGTATCCAGGAAGGTATCAGTTCGCTTGCCGGCTTCGGAAACATCTTCCAGCGCAACATCGAAAGCTCCGGCGTTATACCGCAGATTTCAGTTATCAGCGGTCCGTGTGCCGGAGGTGCGGTTTATTCGCCCGCGCTAACCGACTTCGTTATAATGCTCGAAGGCGTGTCGTACATGTTCCTTACCGGTCCGAAAGTGGTTAAGACTGTGACCGGCGAAGATGTATCGCAGGAAGACCTCGGCGGTGCTTCGGTGCATTCAACCAAGAGCGGTGTGGCACACTTCACGGCCAAGACCGAGGAAGAAGCAGCATATCTGGTTCACAAACTGCTCGAGTTCATTCCGCAAAACAATATGGAGGAGGCTCCGCGCAAGGAATGCACCGACCCCGTGGACAGGAAGGAAGACATGCTGAACGAGATTATCCCCGACAACGCAGACCAGGCTTATGACATGTACAAAGTCATCAGCGCTATCGTTGACAACGGCGAGTTCTTCGAGGTGCATGCTAACTTTGCACGCAACATAATCGTAGGCTTTGCCCGTTTCAACGGACAGAGCGTTGGCGTAGTGGCAAACCAGCCCAGCGTGTATGCCGGCGTGCTCGACTGCAACGCAAGCCGCAAGGGCGCACGCTTCGTGCGTTTCTGCGACGCATTCAATATTCCTATCGTTACGCTGGTTGACGTGCCCGGATTCCTCCCCGGTACAGGACAGGAGTACAACGGCGTAATCGACCACGGTGCAAAACTGCTTTACGCTTACGGCGAGGCTACAGTTCCCAAAGTTACTGTTACTTTGAGGAAGAGCTACGGCGGTTCGCACATCGTTATGAGCTGCAAACAGTTGAAAGGCGACCTCAACTACGCATGGCCCTCATCCGAAATAGCCGTAATGGGCGGAAGCGGTGCAGTTGCTATCCTTTATGCTAAGGAAGCCAAGGCACACGAAGACCCGAAGGCTTTCCTGGCTGAAAAGGAAAAAGAATACAACGACCTGTTTACCAATCCGTACCAGGCTGCTAAATACGGATATATCGACGATGTTATCGAACCACGCAATACGCGCTTCCGTATTTGCCGCGCGCTGGCGCAGCTTGCCAACAAACGCGAAACACGTCCGGCCAAGAAACACGGTAATATCCCATTGTAAAGGAAGATTCTGAATAATGCTGCTCAGGAAAACCCTCTCCATAGCGTTAATCTCACTCTTGTTTGTCTTAGAGGCTGCTGCGCAGAGCGCCGGCAGCTTCAAGATAAGCGAAGTGGTGGTTGGCAACACCAACGGACTTGTGGACGAATACGGAAACCGCCCGTCGTGGATAGAGGTGGCTAACACCTCGTGGGGAACGGTAAACCTGCAGAATTGCTACCTTACAAACAACCGCAAGGCTGTAGAGGATATGCCGGTGCGCGAAAGAGTGAAGCTAATGTCGCTCATTTCGCGCGGAGATTCCCGCACGAAGTTGGAAGCGCAGGAGCGCATAGTCTTTTTTGCCGACGGATGTACTAATCTTGGTACGTTGCATACCAACTTCAAGTTGGTTCCGGGAAAGGAAAACTTCATAGCTCTTTTCGACGGAAACGCACGTACCCTTCTCGATTCGGTAACGGTTCCGGCAGAAGTGCCCGCCGGGTATTCCTATGCACGTGTTCTTTCAGAAAGCAAGGACGGTTACACGTGGTGTATAACTCCTCCGGGAAACGTTACGCCCGGAAGCGCCAACAATTCGGGAACCGGCAGGGAAGACAAGGTTGCAGAATTCAAGGAAAACGACCCTTACGGTTTCGGTATGGCCATCCTGGGAATGGGAATCGTATTCAGCTGCCTGATTTCGTTATATGTGTTCTTCCATATATTCGGATATTTCTTTAAGAAAAGGAATGAAAGCAGAAAGGAAGGCAACGCTACTGCGGAGTCCGGAGAAAACGGCAATGTCGTCAGTGCGGAATCCCTCCGCGAGGTTTATATGGCGGTAATAGCCTTAGGACTGAACAGGGCAATGGGAAACCATGACGAGGAAAGCGGAATAATAACCATAAAATCGTGCCGTTCCAATTGGAATCCGCGGATTAGCGGTTAGCAGAATGGTCAAACCGTAAAAAACCTTAGTTAAAAAGGAAGCAAGGCGCGCAGCATATATAGCTTTAGATTCATATAACATTGGATAGATTTTAGAACCATAGTAAAATAACAATGAGAACTTACAAATACCAGCAAGGTTCCGACGAACTTACTGTAACAATCGATGAGAAAGCCGGTACGATAGCGAAAATATCTTCCACAGCAGGAAATATCACGCTTCCCGACGGCTGTACGAACGAGATGTTTGCCGCCATAGCCATGGCGACATACGAGACGTTGAACAATGAAGTTCATGACGAGGAAAGCGGTGTTATTACGTATGAGAACAAACATACGCAATGGAACGAATATTCCCTTAACTTCAATGCTGTAAACAAATAATCCAAAAACCAGAAAATAACAACAAAGACAATGAAACAATACAAGTATCGTGTAAACGGCCAGACTTATGACGTTGTAATAAACGAGATAAACGGCAAAAACGCAAAAGTTGAAGTTAACGGTATCTCTTTCGATGTTGAAATGGAAGGCGAAGGCGGCGAAGGCATACCTTCAATCTCGGGTATTTCAGTAGCTTCCGACAGTGCAGTTTCGGCAGCTCCTGCTCCCGCTCCTGCTGCAGCAGCTCCTGCGCCTAAGGCAGCACAGCCGGCAGCGTCGCAAACACCGGGCAAGGGCACTCCGCTCAAAGCTCCGCTTCCCGGAGTAATAACATCGATTGAAGTTGCAGTTGGCGACGCGGTTAAGAAAGGACAGACAGTCGTTGTGCTCGAGGCTATGAAAATGCAGAACAACATCAATGCCGAGAACGACGGAACGGTTACTTCAATTACCGTAAACAAGGGCGATTCCGTAATGGAAGGCACTGTTCTCTTAACAATCGGATAACTTTTCTAAATGCACGATTTAGGGCTTTTTCTCTCTTCGAAGTTCAACGATTTTCTTACGTACACAAGTTTTGCCTGTGCCTCGTATGAAAATCTGGTAATGATTCTTTTCGGCATGTTCTTTATATGGCTTGCCATAAAGAAAGACTTCGAACCGTTGCTCCTCATACCTATCGGTCTGGGAATAATACTCGGAAACATCCCTTTCAAGGCTGTGGGGCTGGAGATTGGCCTTTATGAAGACAATTCGGTTCTGAACACCTTTTACCAGGGAGTCAAGGGAGGATGGTATCCTCCGCTTGTATTCCTCGGCATAGGTGCCATGACCGATTTTTCCGCGCTGATAGCGAACCCCAAGTTGCTTCTTGTGGGCGCAGCCGCGCAGTTCGGTATATTCGGGGCATATATGCTTGCCCTGTTGCTGGGTTTCGAGCCCAACCAGGCCGCCGGAATAGCCATTATAGGCGGTGCCGACGGTCCTACGGCCATATTCCTTTCGTCAAAGCTCGCTCCCAACCTTATGGGTGCGATAGCCGTGTGCGCTTATTCCTACATGGCGCTTGTGCCGGTGATACAGCCGCCTTTAATGCGGTTGCTCACTACAAAGAAGGAACGTCTGATAAAGATGAAGCCAGCGCGCCACGTTTCGCAAACCGAGAGGATAATTTTCCCTATAGTAGGACTGTTGCTCACAACATTCATAGTGCCGTCGGGCCTGCCGTTGTTAGGCATGTTGTTCTTTGGCAACCTGTTGAAGGAGAGCACAAAAACCACGCGCCTTGCCAAGACGGCCGGAAGCGCCTTGAACGACATCGTCGTGATGTTGCTCGGGCTTACGGTAGGCTGTTCCACGCAGGCCGACGTGTTCCTCACGCGCGACACGATATTTATTTTCCTGCTCGGTGCGCTCTCGTTCATAATAGCCACAGCTTCGGGAGTGTTGTTCGTTAAGGTATTCAACCTGTTACTGCCCGAAGGCAAGAAGATAAACCCGCTCATAGGCAACGCCGGCGTATCGGCAGTGCCTATGGCCGCCCGAATATCCAACAAGCTCGGCTTGCAATACGACAGCAGCAACTATCTGCTCATGCACGCAATGGGGCCGAATGTGGCCGGTGTAATCGGGTCGGCAGTTGCAGCAGGTGTGCTTTTGGGATTCCTGAGTTAACCATACATCCGTTCTGTTTGCCTCATAAGTAAGCAGAACGGATTTTTTATGCCCATATGTTAAAATACCGTCGCTCGAAAGCGGGTTGATACAGACAAAAAACGACATTTGTAAGGCTTTGATTTTCAGTGGGGTTTGAAGGGGTGAAAAATTAGTGCCTTGTTTTTTGAAAAAGGTCGGACATATTTTGAAATATCTCAGACCTAATTTTGTTTTTCTCCTACCCGGTTTTTATTTTGCAATGTTAAAATCCTGCGTTTTGCGCGCTCACGGCTTACGCGCCTATGCTGTTTTGCGTGTGAACCTTGTGTGTTTGCCTGTGTGGCCCGGCATACAAGCCTGCCGGTAAGCCGGGGCTTAGTTTAACCCAAAACGGTCATTAGGAAATTAAGTAGTAACATCGAGTGCGGTTCCTTCGCCAACTTACGCACTTCTGCTGTCATCTGTCTTTGCGCATGGCTTCGCAGCATCCCGCTACGCCTTCAGTCGGGCGTAAAGCTATCTGCCAGGCATAAGCACACAATTCGACGAAGCCTAATGACCGATTTGGGTTGAAAGAGCTAAACGGCCTTTCTCTCGCCCCACGGCCTTGCTGTTGTGACCTTTTAGGCAAAAATGCGGCGAAAAACTTTGTTATTCGCTTGTCGTTTCATTTAACTTTCATTATTTTTGTAAAATCGGAAAATACGGGTGGCCTCTGCTAAGCGGCGCTCCTTCTCTGGCTTGTACGGCCGGGAGTTTTGTGCCCTCTGTTTTTTCCGCCGGTCCATGAAAACAAACTAAACGTAAAAATGAATATGAAAAAAATTGTAGCGCTCTTGTCCCTGCTTTTTGTCTTTACCGTTACATACGGTGCTTCCATAATCAGGAACGCGGCCCCGGCCGACACGAGCCAATGGATTTGTTTCCGCAAGGTAATCAATGTAAAAGGTAATCCCTCGAAAAACAAGTTGCGTATCGCAGCCGATTCCAAGTACTGGCTGTGGGTGAACGGCGAACTCGAAGTTTACGAAGGCGCATTGAAGCGCGGCCCAAATACGAAGGATACTTATATCGACAACATAACCCTCAAGAATTTAAAGGAGGGCGAGAATACCATAGCCGTGCTCGTGTGGTATCTCGGCAAACCCGGATTCAGCCACCGCACTTCGCCGTGCGGCGGATTGTATTTCGACCTCCGCGTGGGGCGTGAACGTTTCGGCAGCGACGCTTCCTGGCTCACCGTAATGCACCCGGCGTATTACTTGCCTGCAGGCGAGATTCCCAATTTCCGCCTCAGCGAGTCGAACATCGGCTTCGACGCTCGCAAGGACATAAGCAACTTCTTCAGTACGGAGTTTGACGATTCGTCATGGCAACACGCCGTTGAGGTAGACGCACAGACGGCCGACTGGAACAACTTCGTCGACCGCTCCATACCGATGTGGAAAAACTACGGCCGCCGCCGTTACGCTTCCGAGCGTCGTGAGGGTAACAAGGTTATTTGCACACTGCCGTATAACGCACAGGTGTCGCCCGTTCTCAGGGTCAAGGCACCGGCCGGCAAGGTTATCGACATACGCACCGACTGCTACCGCACGGGTGGCGGAGAGACTAACGTGCGTGCCGAATACATCACCCGCGACGGCGAACAGGAATACGAAAACCTCGGCTGGATGAACGGCCACGAGATAATCTATACCATTCCCGACGGCGTGGAGGTTATGTATCTCGGATATAGGGAAACGGGTTATGATTGCGACTTCTCGGGAATATTCGTTTGCGACAACCCTGACCTAAACCGCCTGTGGCGCATGTCGCAGCGTACTCTGTACATCACCATGCGCGACAACTATATGGACTGCCCCGACCGCGAGCGCGCACTCTGGATAGGCGACGTAACTAACGAACTTGTCGAAGCGTATTATTCTCTCTCGCCAAGCGCAAACCTGCTCACGCGCAAAAGCCTTATAGACTTTACCGGCTGGCAAAAGCCCGACAGCGTGCTTTATGCACCCGTACCCCAAAGCAACTGGGACCAGGAACTGCCCATGCAGTCGATGGCCATGATAGGTATGGGAGCATGGAACTATTACCTCGGCACGGGTGACGTACAGACCATTCGCGACATCTTCCCCGCGGCAAAACGTTACGTACACATGTGGAAATTCCAGCCCGACGGGCTGATAACCTACCGCCGCGGCGGCTGGGACTGGGGCGATTGGGGCACCGACGCCGACATGCAGGCCATGTGCCAGCTGTGGTATTCCATTACGCTCGAGTATTATGCGCGCCAGGCCGAGCTGATAGGCGAGAAGGAAGAGGCCGAATGGGCCCGCACTACCAACGAGGCGTTCAAGGAAGCCATTCACAAGGCCTGCTGGACGGGAAAAGCATACCGCCACCCTACCTATGAAGGCAAGACCGACGACCGCACGCAGTCGCTCGCCATACTCTCGGGCGTGGCTCCCGAAAGCGAGTACCCGCAGCTGCGCGAGATATTCAATACCGTCGAGTTTGCCAGCCCGTACATGGAACGTTACGTGCTCGAAGCCATGTGCGAGATGGGCAATATACAGGATGCCTTCAACCGTATGGAGAGACGTTACAAGCCAATGGTCGACAGCAAATACTCTACACTTTGGGAGCTCTTTACATATTCAGGCAAGGACGGCTCGAGCTACAACCACGCGTGGAGCGGCGCGCCGCTTATCGTAATGTCGAAGTACGTGGCAGGCATACATATCGTGAAGCCGGGATTCAAGGAGTTCAAGGTGTGCCCCGAGCTTTGCTCGCTCAACAAGGTCTACGCCGTGGTGCCCACGTCCTATGGCGACATATCGCTGAACGTCGATAAAAGCAGCGGTTACTCGCTCCGCCTCGTCGTTCCCGAAGGTACGTCGGCGCAAGTGTGCCTGCCGGCACAGTACAGCGGCTTCCTCATGAACGGTAAGCCCGCAAAACTGCAGAAAACCGACGACGGCAAATACTACACCGCCAATGTCAAGGCTGGAGCCTACAGCTTCGTAGCCCGGTAACGCAAGAATTGTATAATTTAATATCATCATACACTTGTACCCCGCATTCCTTAAACGTGCGGGGCACATTTTTTAATGTCCGCTCCATGCCGGGTGCAGTCTTTGCCCCGTCGCCCGCCCGGCAAAAAACGTTGAAAACCCAAGGCGTGGAAACGGGCATTTTCGGGCTGAAAAATTGAAAACTCATTTTCAGTTCGTAAACCCCACATGGGAGCAAATAAAAATTATGTCCGACATAATTCAAAATATGTCTGACATATTTTAAAATATCTCAGACATATTTTCGCGCCCCTGAAAACTACATTGAAACAAACCCTAAAAATGCAGACAAAAATGTAAAACAAAAGGGCGCGTTTGCAGGTGCGGGCTTTATTTGTTAAATTTGCAGAAGATACGCACTGCCGCTGCGGCATGATTCCGTTGATATGCGCGTTCCCTTATGCTGGCATACGTGTGTACGGTCGCATGTGTGGGTATATGCGGTTGCGGCGGGGCGGCGTTTCAGTTTTCCATGTTTCAATAAAACAATACCGTAAATGGGAGTTACCCTTGTGATTCTTGCCGTATCGGCAGTATTCTTTGCCTTGGGCAAAGTCCGTTCCGACATCGTGGCCTTGTGCGCCCTCATCTGCCTTATGCTTTTTGGCATTCTTACCCCGCAGGAAGCCCTTTCGGGCTTTTCGAATTCGGTGGTGATTATGATGATAGGCCTTTTCGTGGTAGGCGGTGCTGTGTTCCAAACGGGGCTTGCGCGGATGATGGGCGGCAAGATAATGGGAATGGCCGGAAACAGCGAGTTGCGCCTGTTCCTGCTTGTAATGTTGGTTACAGCCGGAATAGGGGCTTTTGTGAGCAATACAGGCACGGTGGCCTTGATGCTTCCCATTGTCGTAAGTCTTGCGGCCAGCGCCAAAATGAGCGCGAGCCGGCTGCTTATGCCTTTGGCTTTTGCGAGCAGCATGGGCGGCATGCTGACGCTGATAGGTACGCCTCCCAACCTTGTTATACAGGAAACGCTTACAGAGAATGGCTTTGAACCGTTGTCGTTTTTCTCATTCCTGCCTGTGGGTTTGATATGCCTGGGGGTGGGAATAATAGTGTTGCTGCCTTTGAGCCGCTGGGTGCTGTCGAAGAAGAAAGAGCGTAAATCGCAAGGCGCGGCCGACGGGGGAAAGACGCTCGACCAGCTGGTGGAAGAATACCGCCTGGAAGACAACCTGTCGGTGCTGCGCGTGAATGGCAAGTCGCAAGTCATAGGTAAGACGATAGCAGAACTCGACATACGCAGCCGCTACGGGCTTTCGATACTCGAAGTGAGGCGCGAACCGGTGCGCGGAAAAAGACTGATGAAGAACGTGGAGCAAACTCCCGCCGGACCGGGTACAAAGCTGCGCGAAGGCGATTTGCTTTACTTCATAGGCGACAAGGACAAGGCTTCAGGTTTTGCCGAAGAATATTCGCTGGAAACATGCGTGACATCGGCACAACAAGGTTCGGAGAAAAAGGGCGCGCTCGACTTTTACGACATAGGTATAGCCGAAATAGTGCTTCTTCCAAACTCGCCGCTTGTAAACCGACTGCTTAAAGAGTCGGGCTTCCGCTCGAAGTACAGCATAAACGTGATAGGCATACGCCGCCACGGGCAGTATATAATGAACCACCTGCCGGGAGAGAAACTGCATTCGGGCGATGTGCTGCTGGTTCAGGGAACATGGAGCAACATAGCGCGTCTGAACAACGAGGACGAGCGGTGGGTGGTGCTCGGGCAGCCGCTGAAGGAAGCTGCAAAGGTTACGCTTGATTACAAGGCGCCGGTGGCTGCCGCGATAATGCTTGTTATGATTGCAATGATGGTGTTCGACTTCATTCCCGTCGAGCCTGTAACGGCAGTAATGATTGCGGCCGTGCTTATGGTGCTGGCCGGGTGTTTCAGGAATGTCGAGGCTGCATACAAGACGATAAACTGGGAAAGCATAGTGCTTATCGCGGCCATGATGCCCATGTCGGTGGCTCTGGAAAAGACCGGCGCGTCGACAATGATTTCGCATTCGCTGGTTAACGGCCTGGCAGGCGTGGCCGGTCCGGCCGGACTGCTTGCTGGCATTTATTTCACAACGTCATTGCTCACGATGTTCATAAGCAATACGGCTACTGCCGTGCTCATGGCTCCCATAGCCCTGTCTTCGGCAACGGAGTTGGGCGTCAGTCCGTATCCTTTCCTTTTTGCAGTGGCCGTGGGTGCGAGCATGTGCTTTGCCTCTCCGTTTTCAACGCCTCCCAATGCGCTGGTAATGCAGGCCGGGCGTTATACGTTCATGGACTACGTAAAGGTGGGCTTGCCGTTGCAGTTGATAATGGGTATAGTAATGGTGCTCGTGCTGCCTTTGCTGTTCCCCTTTTAAGCATTTCGTTTTTTGTTGGTTCGAGTCTGCGGATTGAAAATAAAAATGCTAATTTTGAATTGAAATAAAATATTGTGCTATGAGATTAGTAAGATTGCTGTTGGTGTCGGCCGTGCTTTTTGCCTGCACCGGCGCACAAGCTCAGGAAATAGTTTATAAATATCGCGTATACCTGAAGGATAAAAAGGAATCGCCTTATAAAAAGAGCCGGCCGTTGGAGTTCTTGTCGCAAAAGGCTCTCGACAGGAGGGCCAAATGGAAAATAAAAATCGACGACAAGGACCTTCCCGTATCGCCGGCGTATCTGAGCAAGCTGGCCGTGAACGGGACTAAGGTCCTTTGCATGAGCAAATGGAACAATACCGTGCTTGTCCAGAACACCGATAGCGCAAAGTTGGAAGCCTTGGCCGGGTTGCCCTTTGTTAGCAAGGTGCAGAAGGTCTTTGCCGGCACGCTCTATGAATATCCGGATGATATAAAGGAAAAGCGCCTTGCCGAAATAAAAGACTCGCTCGCTCATTCAGCTACTTTTTACGGCGCGTCGTTCGACCAGGTACACCAGCTTAACGGGACACTGCTGCATAACGCCGGCTTCCGCGGCAAAGGCATGACCATTGCAATAATCGACGGAGGATTCCATAACGCCGACGCAATGAAACTTTTGGATAACGTGAAGATACTTGGAACGCATAACTTCGTGCGCCCAAATCAAAGTGTATATGACGAAAACAGCCACGGGATGAGCGTCTTGTCGTGTATCGGCGCGAATAAGCCTAATGTACTTGTAGGCACGGCGCCTGAAGCGGAGTTTTGGTTGCTTGTTAGCGAAGACAGTTACTCCGAGACACCGGCCGAAGAGGATTATTGGGCGGCGACTGTGGAGTATGCCGATAGCGTGGGCGCAGATGTGGTTAATACTTCGTTGGGATATAATGATTTCGACGATGATTCGATGAATGTAAAGTATTGCGAACTCGACGGCAAGTCTCGCCTTAACAGCTGTTCCGCTTCTCTCGCCGCTTCGCGCGGACTCATGCTCGTGCACAGCGCAGGCAATTCCGGCAACGACAGTTGGAAACTGATAACTCCTCCCGCCGACGCTTTCGATGTGATTACAGTGGGCGCTGTTGTTAGGAGTGGGGAGAACACTCTGTTTTCTTCTTTGGGAAATACGGCCGACGGGCGTATTAAACCCGACGTTATGGCTATGGGACAAGCTTCTGCTGTGGCTCGTAGCGACGGGCAGGTGGGCCATGCAAGCGGTACGTCGTTTTCTTCACCGATAACGGCCGGCATGGTGGCTTGTTTAATGCAGGCTTTGCCCGAATACAAGCCAGAGGAGATAATAGATTTGTTGCACAAGAGCGGAAACTATTCCGAACATCCCAACAACATATACGGATATGGCATTCCCGATTATTGGGAAGCCTACCTGAAAGGGCGATACCGCAAATGAACGCTGCCGTTTCCTTATATGAACTGACTTGCAGGATACGCAACGCTATTAGCACGCAATTGCCGGGCTCGTATTGGGTGCGTGCGGAAATCAGCGAGGGAAGGCAAAACGCCAACGGCCATTTTTATTGCCGCTTTATAGAGAAGAATGCTGCGGGAACAGACATCGCGTCGGCTGCAGGAATTATATGGGCCGGCACATACGTAACCCTTCGTGCGAGGTTTGAGAGAGAAACCGGGCAAAGGTTCGGGGCGGGCATTAAAGTGCTTGTCAGGGTTAGGATAAACTTCCACGAACGTTACGGGTTGTCGCTGCTGGTAGAAGATATTGACCCTTCTTACACGCTCGGCGACATGGTTCGCCGCAGGAAAGAGATTATAGACAAACTTACAGCCGAAGGCGTTGTTAACCTTAACAAACAACTGGTACTTCCCCGTCTGCTTTTGCGCATAGCTGTGATAACTAGTGAGACAGCTGCCGGATTCGGAGATTTTTGCAACCATTTGGCCCACGGCGGGCACATGTTCAATATTAAGATAAAGTTGTTTCCTGCCATAATGCAGGGCGATAAAGTAGAGCAGTCCGTTATTAACGCGCTCAATGCGGTATTGGCCGAAAGCAAGGACTGGGACGCCGTCGTTATTATTCGCGGCGGCGGCGCGGTAAGCGATTTGAACGGTTTCGACACTTATCTTCTTGCGGCCAACGTAGCCCAGTTCCCTCTGCCTGTAATTACGGGCATAGGGCACGACCGTGATGAAACCGTTCTGGACCTCGTTGCCAACGTGCGTTGCAAGACTCCTACGGCCGTGGCCGATTTTCTTATAGAGAGGTTATCGAAGGAACTGGAACTGCTCGAGAATTGTGCGGCAACGCTCAAGGTTTGTGCCCAAAACAAACTTAACGCACAGTTACAACGCATGGATTCGTTCGTGGCATTGATACCGTTGGTCTTTTCGCGGGTAATAGACAAGGAAAAAGCCCGCTATAGGATATTGTCGGAAAGACTGCCTAATGCCATACAGAATGTATGCCGCGGAGAACGTTCCCGATGTGAGCGTCTGGTAATGCGTATGGAAATGAATACTAAAAGTATGATTGCAAATATGCGGAATCGCCTGCTGCATGAAGCGGAAAGGCTGCAATTTGTAGTACCGGCAGTATTGTCACGCCAGAAACAGCGTCTCGAAAGTTGCGAAAGAGGTATAAGGCTTGCACAACCCGAGCGGGTTTTGAAACTGGGATTTTCTTTAACCTTGAAAGACGGTAAAGCCGTTACCGATGCTTCGCAGCTCTCTCCCGGCGACAGGATAGTAACCAGGCTGTCCAACGGAGAAGTGACCAGCAGGGTAGAGTAGCCAATATGAGATTTACGAAACCAAACAAGTTTAAACAGGAAACAGGATTATATGCAAAACGAACCGACAAATTACGAACAAGCCATGGCCGAACTGGAAAACATCGTGGCCAAAGTTGAGAACAACGAGATGAACATCGACGACCTTACGGCACAACTAAGCCGTGCACAGCAACTCATTAAATTTTGCCGCGGGCGTCTGCTCAAAACCGAAGAAGAAGTGAAGAAAATATTGTCTTCCGATACAGATGTACAGGAAAATCCTGCTGCAAATGTCAATGCCGGCTTATAAAATCGCGCAATTTTATGAGCAATAGGCGTTTTAATGGCCTCGTACATCGGCAGGCAAAAGCAAAATCGTTATCTTTGCCCGCGGAACAGGCCGTTAAAACAAGTGTGTCGATTAATAAAAACAGCCTCATAAAGTAAACAGGGAAACAGCGCTCCTATATTACGGGCGTTTCCGTTATGTTGTATCCAGAATAAAACGTTCACAACATGGATAAGAAAAAAATCATCATTCCGGCAGTTATAGTTGTAGTTCTGTTAATTGCAGGCCTGGCGTATCTGTATGTAAGTCTCCAGACGCAGAAGAAAAACAACGCCGAGTTGAAGCAACTGGCCGATATGGACAAGAAAGAAATGGAGAACGAGTACGCACAGTTCGCCTTGCAATACGACGAGCTTAAACGTTCAATAAAGAACGACTCGCTCATGGAGCAACTGAGCAAGGAACAGCGCCGCACGCAGGACCTGCTGGCCGAACTCAAGCGCGTAAAGAGCGATGACGCAGCCGAGATAACGCGCCTTAAAAAGGAGTTGGCCACAGTGCGCGCCGTATTGCGCAGCTACATACTTCAGGTCGATTCACTGCAACGCCTGAACACAGCGCTCGCCAATGAGAACCAACAGGTTAAGGCGCAGTACAACGACGCCACAATGCGCATAAGCAGTCTTAACACCGAAAAGGCGAACCTTACCGAAAAAGTGGCAATAGCCTCACAGCTCGACGCTACCGGAATATCCATAGCGCCGCAGAACAAGCGCGGCAAGAAAGCAAAGAAGGTTAAGGACGTAAGACGTTTCGTTGTCAATTTCACTATTACAAAGAACATTACGGCCGCTACGGGCAACCGCCAGGTTTATGTGCGCCTGTTGCAACCTACCAACAGCGTGGTTAACGCTTCCGGATCGTTCGATTACGAAAACCGCTCGTTGCAGTATTCGGCCACCAAGGTCATAGAATATACCGGCGAAGAGCAGGCAGTAACGCTGTATATCCCGGTAAACGAAACACTTGGCAAAGGACAATACCGCGTGGACATATTTGTTGACAACAACAATGTCGGAACCGGTACGCTCTTGATGGAGAAATAATTTTTACGGAACAAAGACTTGCGGCTGCCTCCGGGTTTACGGAGGCGGCCGTTTTTGTTTGTGAAATCCCGTCGGCCGATATGCAATTCGGACAAAGCGAGACGCAAAATCAGGGTAAGAAAAACGGGCTTTCAGACGGTAAAAAATGTATGCTCATTTTCAGAAGGTTATACACAGGTCGGAGAAAAGAAAAAATTCAAGGCACATATTTTAAAATATGTGCCTTGAATTTTAAAATATCTCAGACCTATTTTATGCCTTCCGCGAACACAGGTAAAACAATACGGACAGAAACGGATAAGAAACCGTGACTCTTTTTTTATCCTCGGATGTTAGGCGAAACGAAAGCGGCCGCCGGCCGTTTTTGGTGCATGTATATTCCTGTTGTAACTTATGCGAGTGCGTTACGTGGCATGTACGTGCCACTCTCTCGCAATTGCGGCACAAATTAAGCCCGTACACTGCATGTGCACGGGCTTAGTTGTATGCTTTCGACAGTAAGTGTTATCTTGTGCCTACAATCTTTGTGGGTGGAAGCTCGGCGTTGCGTTTTTCAACGGCCTTCACCACGTTTTCGGCAAGGGTGCGGAACGCTTTTCCTGCAATCGAGTTCTCGTCAAGGGCCACGGGCTCGCCGTTGTCGCCGCTTTCGCATACCGACTGCACTATGGGTATCTCGCCCAGCACGGGCACTTTCATCTCCTCGGCCAGCCGGCTTACGCCTCCCTTTCCGAAGATGTAATATTTGTTTTCGGGCAGTTCGGCCGGGGTGAACCACGACATGTTTTCAACCAATCCGAGTATTGGCACGTTAACGCTCTTGTTGCGGTACATGTCTATACCTTTGCGTGCGTCGGCCAGAGCCACCTGCTGGGGCGTGCTTACTATCACGGCGCCGGTTATGGGTATGGTCTGCAACAGGGTGAGGTGTATGTCGCTTGTGCCCGGCGGGGTGTCGAGTATGAAGTAGTCCAAATCGTCCCATTCGGCGTCGGCAATGAGTTGCTTCAGTGCATTGCTGGCCATTGCTCCGCGCCATAACATAGCTGTGTCGGGCTTTACGAAGAATCCTATCGACAACATTTTTATGTTGTAGTTTTCGGCGGGAATGAGCATTTGTTTTCCGTCTACCATTTCGCCGTAAGGCTGGAAGTCTTCCAGGTGGAACATCTTTGGTTGCGATGGCCCGAAGATGTCGGCATCGAGCAGTCCTACCTTGTATCCCATTTTTGCCAACGATACGGCCAGGTTGGCGGCAACGGTGGATTTGCCTACGCCGCCCTTGCCCGACGATACGGCCACGATGTTCTTAACGTGCGGCAGTACCGGTTCCGGCTCGGCCTGCGGTTTGTCGGCCTTGCGGGTGTTTATCGTAACTTCCACGTCCTGGCTTACGTAGGCCTTTATTGACGCTTCGGCAGCGCGGACCACGGATTTCTTGAACGGGTCGGTTTCTTTTTCGAATATCAGGGTGAACGATACCTTGTTTCCGTCGATACGTATGTTGTCGTCAACCATTCCGGCTTCGACAATGTTTTTTCCCGTTCCCGGGTAGCGCACTTTTTCGAGCGCTTCGGTAATCAGTTTAGGATAGATATTCATGACTTGTTTGTATCTTGTTTTTCGGTTCTTATTTTGATGTTTCGAGCGATGAGCGTTTCTGCCTGTTGTAACTGCGGTATGTGTCGAGAGGTATCTCCACGTCGGGCTCGCGCAGCGTTCCGGCGTGTGGCAGGGCGAAACTGATAAACTTAATCTTTATTCCCCGTGCAATCCATTGCGATTCGTAGTACGTTTGAATGCCGGTTACTTCAGGCATGAGGCCGGAGTCGGCATATATGTCGGTGCTGCACGCCAGAAGCGGCAATTTGTTTTCCTTTACAACGTGGTATGTGTATGTAAAAAGGAAATTGCTGTCGGTCTTGACGTTTATGGTACCGCCGTCTTTCAGGAAACGCCTGTACCGCTCGAGAAAGAACGTGGATGTCATGCGCTTGCTTGCCCGTTTCATTTGGGGGTCGCTGAAAGTAAGCCACAGTTCATCCACTTCGTCGGGAGCGAACAGCTTGTCGATGTTTTCAATCTCGGCGCGGAGAAATGCCACATTGTCGAGACGGTCTTCAAGAGCCTGTGTGGCGCCTGTCCACATGCGCGACCCTTTTATGTCGATTCCTATGTAGTTGCGCCCGGGATTCTTTTTGCCAAGGGCAACGGCATATTCCCCTCTTCCGCAGCCGAGTTCAAGTACAAGCGGGTTGGAGTTCGAGAATGCTTTCTCGTTCCAGCAGCCTTGCAACGGGCAGCCTCCTGACATAAGCGTATGATAAGGATATTGGTAAACATTGGGGTATGTTTCCATGTCGGCAAACTTGGCAAGCTTGTTACGTCCCATATCGTTTTTGTGTTGTGCTTGCAAAGTTAAGAATTTTTGCGCATGTTGCGCAATATGTCGGGAATACAGGCCGTAATAAACCTTGTCTCCCGGTTTTGTCTGTAAACCCACACACCTTCTTGGGAGCAGGAAAAAATATGTCTGACATATTTTGAATTATGTCAGACATATTTTGAATTATGTCAGACATATTTTAAAATATCTCAGACGTATTTTCCGGCATCTCTTTTCCGGCATTCCGCAAATTGCTTTTGCGTTTTACTGCCGGGCGTACGGTTATAGTTTCATGCTTTCCGGTATTTCGGGCATGGCACCGTTTTGTGTGCACACGTATGCGCTTACCTCAACAGCCTTTTTGTGCGCCTCGGCAACGGGCAGCCCGCGCAATATGGCGGCGCAGAACGAACCGGTGAACGAATCGCCCGCGCCTACGGTGTCGGCCACATTTACTTTGGGCGTAGGCATGAACGAAACACCGCCTTTGGTGAATATGTAGCTGCCTTTTGTGCCGCAGGTTAATATGACCATTTCGAGGCTGAAATCTTCCATAATCGTGCGGCATACGTTCTCGATGTTACTACTGTCGTAGTTGAACATCCTGCTTACGAGCATTATCTCTTCATCGTTTATCTTCAGGATGTTGCAAAGCTCGAGAGAGTCGTGTATTACGTTGCTTGTATAAAAGTTTTGCCGCAGGTTGATGTCGAAAATACGTATGCAGCCGCTCGGTGTGCTTTCGATGAATTTTCGGATTGTGTTGCGCGATACGGCGTTGCGTTGCGCCAGCGAGCCGAAGCATACGGCCTGGCAGTTGCGGGCGACACTTTCAATTTCGTTTGTGAAAGGTATGTTGTCCCATGCCACGTTTTCTTTTATGTCGTATGCAGGCACGCCTTTCTCGTCGAGGCTCACTTGCACCGAGCCAGTGGGATAGGGGACGGACGGGAAAATGTGGTTCAAATGCTTGCCGTTCATTTCGGCAATGGTATCTTCACCGAGCTTGTCGTTTCCTATTGCGCTGACTGCCATTGTGTCTATGCCGAATTGCCCGGCGTGATAGGCAAAGTTTACCGGGGCGCCTCCTATCTTGCGTCCTTCGGGCAGCATGTCCCAGAGAACTTCGCCCAATCCTACTACTAATCGTTTCATACTGTGTATTTGATTTTATTTATGTAGCTGATAAGATATATTGTTCCTATTGCCATAACTGCCACGGCTCCCACCTGGCCTGCAGCGTCGCTTGCAAAACCCATGAGCAGGGGAAATACCGTTCCGCCGAACAATCCCATAATCATAAGGCCGGATATTTCGTTTTTCTTGTCGGGAACTGACAGCAATGCCTGCGAGAAAATCAGTGAAAATACGTTCGAGTTACCGAAACCAATAAGTGCTATCGCCGCGTAAAGCATAGTCTGTGATGTTCCGAACGCCATTCCTGCCATTCCGAAGGTCATCATAATTACGCTTATGGCGAAGAACAGGCGGTTGCTCATGAAACGCAGCAGGAACGAGCCGCTGAGACAGCCGAATGTGCGGAAGATAAAGTACAGGCTTGTTGCAAACGCCGCTTCGTTTAGGGTAATGCCCACCCGCTCCATGAGAACCTTGGGTGCAGTGGTGTTTGTGCCTACGTCGATACCTACGTGGCACATTATGCCTATGAAAGAAAAGAGTACAACGGGTTTGGTCAGCAGCCGCAGGCAGTCGGCAAACGACGACGAGCGCCCGGCGGGTTCTTCGTCTTTTATGGGAGTAACCGCAAGCATGGCAGCGGCCGCCAGTCCTATGATGAAATACACCAAGAAGAGTGCCCGCCAGCCCAAGCCGAACGTCGGCATTGCGGCAATGGCTCCCCACATGGCTATGTAAGGAGCGAGAAACGAGGCAATGGCTTTGATGAACTGCCCGAAAGTAAGTGTGCTGGCCAGGTGCTTGCCCTTAATCATTGCGGCAACGAGAGGGTTGAGCGAAGTCTGCATAAGGGCGTTTCCAATGCCTAACAGTGAAAATGCAGCGAGCATAATGCCGAAGTTCTCGCCAAAAAGAGGCAGGATTAAGGAAACAACAGTCACTGCGAGCGATAGCAGTACGGTTTTCTTCCGGCCGATTTTGTTCATGAGTATTCCTGTGGGTACTGAGAAAATCAGAAACCAGAAGAACACTAACGACGGGAATATGTTGGCCGTGGAATCATTAAGTTCGAGGTCGGATTTCACGTAGTTCGAGGCTATTCCCACGAGGTCGACGAATCCCATGGCAAAGAAGCAGAACATCACGGGAATAAGGTAAAACGTAGTGTTTCGTTTCATGGTCGTTTATATGTTTATGTCGTAAATGTCGAGCGATTTTACTTTTGTTTTCTTGCTGCTTTCTATTGTGAACAACTTGTAAGGCTCTGACGGGAACACGATGTTGGTCATTACCGTGCGCCCGCCGTTCGCGAAGATTTCGATACTGCTTTTGTCTACAAACATGCGGAGCTCCTTGAGTGTTCCGCCCAATACCGGCGCAGCAGTTCGGCACGCAAATTCGTTGCTGAAGCCGGTGGTGCCGCTTTCGTGCCTGTTCATCGAAAGCGTGTCGGTAGAAGAGTCGTATTCGACGGTTACTTTTTCGCCCTTGTCGTTGTTGAGCGTAAACTGCAGTTTGGAGTTTTCGGCGGGGTCGAGGCTTATTTTTATTTCGCACGTTCCGTCGTCGTCCGGAAGCTGGGCGGTGAATGCTTTCCTGCCTGCGCTGAACGATTTGTGCAGAGTTTTTTTGCCGCGCAGTTTGAGATATTCCTGCGAAGGTGCGGAACCTACGTATGTCTCCCCGCCGTCGTTGAAGAGGAAAAGGTCGCGCGCAATGGAGTTGGCGCTGCGGTATTGCTGTGTGGGCACGCGGTCGGCATACTGCCAGTTGCTCATCCATGCAACAAGGACCTGCCGCCCGTCGGGTGCATTGTCAAACGACACGGCGGCGTAATGGTCTTTGCCGTAGTCGAGCCATTTGGTTGTTTCGGGCTTCGAATCGCAGGTAAAAGTACGACCGTCGAACGAGCCGGTGAAGTATTGCGTGGCGCTTCCGCCGGCCGGGCCTCCGGGATTGATGTTGCATACGAGCACCCATTTCTCCGTCTTTCCGTCGGGCGAAGATACTTTCATCAGGTCGGGGCATTCCCACACGCCTCCGTGGCTGCCGAATCCTTCGCCGAAAGAACTTTCATAGGTCCAGTTCTTGAGGTCGGCCGATGAGTATATGCGCATTTCCTGCCCGGCGGCGAGTATAAGGTTCCATTTCCCTAATTCCTCGTTCCAGAAAACGTTAGGGTCGCGGAAGTCGGGAACATCGCCGATAATCACGGGATTGCCGGGGTATTTGGTGAAAGTGTTGCCGTTGTCTGTGCTGTAGGCTATGCTTTGCGTTTGTTTTTTCCCTGCCGAGGTATAGAACGCCACTATCGCGCCTGCGCCGAAGCCGGCGGTGTTGTTCTTGTCGACCACGCAGCTGCCGCTGAATATCGTGCCGAGGTCGTCGGGCGCAAGTACGGCGGGGCAGTTTTCCCAGTGTATCAGGTCGCGGCTCACGGAGTGTCCCCAGTGCATGTTTTCCCACTGCGAGCCGTATGGGTTCCATTGGTAATAAAGGTGGTACTCGCCGTTGTTGTAGAACATGCCGTTGGGGTCGTTCATCCAGCCGTAGGCAGGAGTGTGGTGGTAGAGCGGCCTGTGCGGCTCGCGGTTTGCGGTGTCGAAATCTGCCGACTGGCGAATATGTTGCCAGCACACATAGTCCTTGAAGCTGCCGTTTTTCAGCACGTCGCCCAATGCGTTGATGTCGAGCAAAATTTCGCGGCCTTTATAGCCGGATATGTCGAGCGGCACGTAGTAATCCACTTTGTCGGCGGCGAGCCTGACGTTGAGCGACTGCCGTGTTTCGTTGTCGTAGATAATGTTGATGTTGCAAATGCCGGTTTTTTCTTCTACCGGCAGGAGTATGAACCGTTCGTTCGCCTCGAGCCTGAGCATGGCGTGCGACTTGCCGGGAAAGGCCGGTGCGGGTTTTACATCGCCGGCCAGGCATGCAAAGCATTGGGCAAGTGCAATGAACATGGCGAAAAGTTTTTTCCGGGTCATTGCTTTTGTTTTCATGGTGTATGAGGTTTTACGTTGTCATGGAATCTTGCGGCAAGGCGTTTTATCGTGTATGCGCCAAGCGCATGGTAACTGTGCGTAAAGTTATGTTTTTTGTGGTTTGCAGATATAGGTTTTGTTAAAATAATTGGGCTCGCAGTTTTTCCACTTTTAAAACACCGCAAAAATATGTGCCTTGGATTTTAAAATATGTCCGAGAAAATTAAAAATATGTCTGACATATTTTTGATTTTCTCAAAGGTAGTTTTTAAGAGGTGGTAAACGTATCTGATAACCAGCGAGATGTGCTTTGCAAAGGGAGGTGTCTTTCTTTGTCCGCCTTAGGCGAAAGTGAAATGTTAAAACCGTTACAAAGCAAAAGCGCGGAAAGCATAACCTTCCGCGCCTGTCGTGTGAGTTATGTGTGGTGTTTATTCTACAGCCACTTTGTAGGCCACGTTGTTCACGACAACGATGTATATGCCGGGCTGGCGTGTGCCTTTGCTGTCGAGCTGCCGGCCTTCGATGTCGAACACCTCGAACCGGTCGGTGCCGTTTACTTTTATCTGTCGGTTTTCTACCGAAATTTCTGCGTTTTTGTCGGCTGTTATGTCCTTAATCGACACGGGTGTGCCGTTGGGGTCGGATACGAACCATGCCCAGCGGCTGTCGGCAAGGTTGTATTTGTCGAAAGTGGGGACGTTTTGTGCCGAATCGGCCACGAACAGATAGTTGTCAGACGCGCCGTCGTTGTATTTTATGGCTACCTGGTCGTGTGTGAGCTCAATGAATTCGTATGGGTCGGTGCTCATTTTCGTTGTAGTGTTTTCTGCGCTCAAATAATTATCAACCCATGTGCCTTTTGTACTGACATATTTGCGCGACTGCCGGTTGCGCAGGTAATATTTGTTGTCTGACTCGGCGTCGGCAATGAGTTCCCATTCCTGGTAACGGTTGTCGTCGGCCAGGTTGTTTATGAGGAACTTGTATTTCGACGTGCCGGAAGTGGCAGAATTGTCTTCAAGGCATTTCTTTCCATATTGCGGGTCGGCGCTTACTATCTTGTAGTATATTTTCTGGTCGTTTTCGTCTGTAGCTGGGTAATTCTGTGCCGCAATGCCTGCGGGTGCCGCGAAAGCTGCGGCTATGAGAATAACGAGTGGCTTTATTTTCTTCATATTTGTATTAAATGTATGTTTAAAAACTGAATCACGCAAATTTAATCCTTTTTTGCATTAAAACAGTGCGTTTTGTTTCTTAATTATAATTAAAAAGAGCAATACAACAAATTCCGGCTGTTCTTTAACTTGTAAAAGGTGCAAATGCAGGCCGAATTACTGTAAAAGCAAACGCCGGTTGTGTTGTGGGCGCAGCCGGCGTTTTGTATTATCTGCTTTATGACGTATGTTTTACAGCATGTCAGCGTCCTTGTGCAGCTCGTTGCTTTGTGCGTTTACTGCATAAGGCTCGTTGTAGGGCTTTTCGGCGGCTTCCTCTTCAAGCAGGTTGCAGTAGAAAGCGGCATTTGCACCGCAATAGTAAGGGCCAACCCAAAGAAGCCCTATGCCGAAGGTGAGGATACCGAGGAGCAGCCAGCCAATGAAACTGAGGTCGAGCAGGAAAAGCTTCATCTTGTGGCCTTTCATGAGCTGCATACTTCGCTCGATAGCCCCGTTGTATTTCAGCTCGGGATTGTCGTGCAACACGTACATGGTCATGCGGTAGGAATAGTACTTGATTATTCCCGGCACGATGAGCAGCAGTGCCCAGAGGAAAGTGTAAATTCCTTGAAGCAACATCGTGAACGTGATTCGCATGAAGTCCCTGTAGCCGTCGAACATATTGGCTGTGTTTGCAGTGTCGTGCTGCCCGCGGAGGTTGCGCAGTAATATCATGTAGTAACCCCAACCCAATGGAACTATCAGGATTTCGGCCACGATTTGTAGGGTGTCGTACATGGGGCTGTGTTCATCGAACACACCGCCGTCGGCTATCGTTGCTACCATTATTATGATTGCTACTATAGCTATCGCAATGAGTGTGTACACGAGCGATACGCCTGCGTATTTGCCCCAGCGCCCGTCGAGCGAGGCGGAGGCTTCACGTTTCAGTTGGCTGATTGTTTTCATGTCTTTATATATTTATTAAGGTGAGTCAGTCGAGCACGGTGTTCCAGCCATGTATGTCTTCTTCTTCGCCGAGCTGGATGGCGCGCAGTTTGTGATACAGTTTTGTGCATACAGGTCCGGGTTTGCCGTCCTTGCTTATCACGTAGCTGATGTTGCGCTCCAGGTCGTCGATATGTTCTATCGGGCTGATGACTGCTGCCGTTCCGCAAGCGCCGGCCTCCTCGAACGTAGGCAGTTCCTCTTCGGGAATGGGGCGGCACTCTACTTTCATACCGAGGTCTTTGGCCAACTGCTGCAGGCTGAGGTTTGTTATCGACGGAAGAACGGATGTAGATTCGGGTGTAATGTATGTGTTGTTCTTAATGCCGAAGAAATTGGCCGCACCGCATTCGTCGATATATTTCTTTTCCTTCGAATCGAGGTAGAACTCGCACGAGTAGCCCCTGTCGTGGGCTATCTTGTTGGCCATAAGGCTTGCCGCATAGTTGCCGCCAACCTTGTATCGTCCTGTGCCGAGCGGAGCAGCGCGGTCGTATTCGCGTATTATAACGTAGTTGGAACTGGCAAAGCCACCTTTGAAATATGGACCAACCGGGGTTACGAAAATAATAAGCAGGTATTCCGTCGAAGGGTGGACGCCCACCTGCGCGCTTGTGCCGATAAGCAGCGGACGTATATATAAAGATGCGTCGTGTCCATAGGGGGGGACGAATTCACGGTTCAGCTCTACGGCTTTCACGACCATTTTCTCGAACAACTCTACAGGGGGCTCGGCCATGAGAATGCCGCGGCATGTGCTTTGCAGCCTCTTGGCATTTTCGCGCATGCGGAATATCCTGACTTTGCCATCCTTGCAGCCGTGTGCCTTGAGCCCTTCGAAAGCTTCCTGCCCGTAGTGCAGGCATGTGGCAGCCATGTGAATGTTAATCGTGGTTTCTGATGAAACCTCTATCTCTCCCCATTTACCGTTGCGGTAATAGCATCGAACGTTGTAGTTCGTCGGAATGTAGCCGAACTTCAGGTTCGACCAGTCAATTTTTTCCATTTGATATTATAGTTTCTTGTTCTGTTTCTCTTTTCTCATTTCTGCAAAATTACTTTTTTTATGATTACATAGCGTTAAATGTATAACATAATTGCACAAAAAACATATTATTGTTCAATGAATGCGTGTTTTTGCGGCGTTCCGGCCGGTGATTGAAAGGTGGCGTAAGGAAAAATAACGGCTTTTCTTCATGCGTTATAAAATAATAGGTATCTGACAAACGTTTTATATGCGTATCTTAAAACTGTCATTGTGAACGTTTTCTTGTGAAAATGTTGCTACGTTGCGAAAAAAAACAGAAATTTCATTAATAGTCTTTGCCGTTTCTGAATAAAGACTTACCTTTGTTCGGGTTAAGGCAGCATGAAAGAACCTAATAAAAAAATCATAATATCAACAATCAAAACAAATTAAGTTAAAAATGGAAAAAGCAACTGTAAAAGCGCCTAAGGCTACAAAGTCGAAGGCTCAGAACGCAGGTTTCAAAGGTATTAAAGCTGCGTGGATCGTTATGGTAGTATGCTTCGTAATTGCATACTGCTTCTATGAATTCGTTTTGGGTAATCCCGCAAACTTCCAGGGCGGTAATAACGCAAACCAGCCTATTCAGGGTAACTTGCTCGGAACGATGTACAAAGGTGGTTTCATGGTGCCCATCATCTTGTGCTTCCTTCTTACTGACTTCGCTATCATTATCGAGCGTCATTTCGCTCTCCGCACGGCTTTCGGCAAAACAAGCCTCGTTAAGTTCGTAGACGGAATCAAGAAAGCACTTGCAGCTAACGACCTCGCGAAAGCTCAGGCTCTCTGCGACCAGCAAAGAGGTTCTGTTGCAAACGTGGTTTCTGCAACCTTGAAGAAATATAAGGAAATGGAAGAGGATACCGTTCTTTCGAAAGAACAGAAAGTTCTTGCTATACAAAAAGAACTTGAAGAGAGCACAGCTCTTGAAATGCCTATGCTCCAGCAGAACCTTCCTATACTTGCTACACTTACTACGCTCGGTACGCTGTCGGGACTTTTCGGAACGGTTATGGGTATGATTAGGTCGTTTGCTTCTCTTGCAGGCGAAGGTGGTACTGACTCGGCCATGCTTTCTGTAGGTATCTCCGAGGCACTTGTTAACACCGCTGCCGGTATTGCAACTGCAGCTTTCGCACTTATCGGTTATAACTTCTACACAAACAAAATCGACAAATTAACGTTCAGCCTTGACGAAGTAGGCTTTACAATCGTACAGACTTTCTCGGCTACACACTAATCAACAAAAAGAAAGGTTAAATCATGGGACGATTTAAAATCAAAAAGCAAGATGTCTACATCGACATGACGGCGATGAGTGACGTCACTGTCCTGCTGCTTACCTTCTTCATGTTGACTTCTACGTTTATCAAACCTGAACCCGTAAAAGTAAATACTCCTGGGTCTGTATCGGATATTAAGATTCCTGAATCAAACATTATCACTATATTGATTGAGTCGAATGGAAGGGTATTCCTTTCGATGGACAAGAAAGGTGATTTGATGTCTGTTCTTGATCAAATGCAAGATAAGTATGGAGTCAGTTTCAACAGCGCAGAGAAGAGGGCATTTGGACTTTCGCCGGCTTTTGGCGTGCCTATGGCCCAAATGAAAGCTTTTCTCGATTTGCCCGAAGAAGAGCAGACGGCTTATCTTAAAAGCAGCGCAAACCCCGGCGTTCCGTGCGATTCGTTGCACAACGAGTTTAAGGACTGGATTAAGTGCGCCCGCGATGTCAATCCTGACTTGCGCATTGCTATCAAGGCAGACGCTAAATCCCCGTATAAGATAATTAAAAACGTGATGAACTCCCTTCAGGATATCAAGGAGAATCGTTATAACCTTATAACCTCCTTGAAAAGTGAGGAATAAAATAGATTGATATGGCAACAAAATTAGGTGGCAGTAAGCAAAAAAAGATGACTACCCGCATAGACTTTACGCCTATGGTGGATATGAACATGTTGCTGATTTGCTTCTTCATGTTGTGTACATCTATGATTAAGCCTCAAACGATGGAAATCAACATGCCTTCTAACAAGGAGGATCTTGAAGATGATCAGCGAAACCAAGTTAAAGCTTCAGAAGCCGTTACTTTCTTGTTGGACGAAAACAACAAACTGTATTATTATGAAGGTATTCCTGAAATCAATACTTTGAAGGAAACTACATACGGCAAATCCGGCGTGCGTGCATTCTTGCAGCGCAGAAATGCTGTGGCTCTGAACAAAATTAACAAACTGAAAGAGCAGCACCTCAATAATCAAACAACCGATACCCGTGTAATGGCGCAGCAAGACGCTGCGTACCGCAAGGAGTTGGCTAAGATTAAAAATGAACGAGGTGTACCAAATGTCATCATCAAAGCAACTGACAAGGCAACTTACGAAAACCTTATCAGCGTACTTGATGAAATGCAGATATGCGGCATTGGTAAATACGTTATTGATAAAATAAGTGACTTTGACATGCAGATGATAGACTACTACAAGAAAGGCGGGAACGTTGACGGTAGTGGTTCTTCAGCTCCTGCCAATTAACAACTAAAGTGAAGTAACTATGTCTAAGATTGATTTATCATCTAAGCAGTGGTGCGACTTGGTCTTTGAGGGCCGCAACCGCGAGTACGGAGCTTACAAGTTGCGTGCAGAGCAGGGCAATCGTAATAAGATAGCATTGTTGGTGGTTATCGGACTTATAATATTAGGAATCATCATTCCTTTGTTTGCAAAGTTCGTGCTTCCCAAAAAAGAGCGTGACATCTCGGCTGAGGTAACTACGCTTTCAAGGCTGAAAGAGGCTGAAGTCAAAGACCAGCACATCAAACGTGTTCAACCGAAACCTCAGCAAAAAGAGGTACAACGTATCAAGAGTTCTATTAAGTTTACCAGGCCTGTCATCAAAGAGGACGACCAGGTGGATGAATCAGCAGAGATGAAAGCTCAGGAAGAATTAGGTAAATCCAATTTGCAAATCTCTATTGCCGACGTTAAGGGTAATGACGAGGAGCACGGAAAGGATATTGCCGATTTGAAAGAGGTCATAACATCGCAAGTTGAAGACACCAAGGTGTACAACGTAGTAGAACAGATGCCTACTTTCCCGGGTGGTGAAGAAGCACTTCTCAACTACATCAGCGAGCACATTAAATATCCTTCAGTAGCCCTTGAACAAGGAATACAAGGTACGGTAATGCTTCGTTTCGTCGTTACCGGCACTGGTGAGATAGGCGAGGTTCAGATTCTTAAAGGACTGGATCCCTATTGCGACCGCGAAGCAAAGCGCGTTGTAGCTTCTCTCCCGAAATTCATTCCAGGTAAGCAACAGGGACGTCCGGTATCAGTATGGTACACATGTCCTATACGTTTCGTGATTGAATAACGAGTTTTGGAATTTGCTTCAGTTGTGCGGCAAAAGAATTGCAGTCTGATTTGATTCGCAGTCTGTCATGCGGCAGCAGGTGAGGCAAATTTATTAAACCAAGTAACAAAATTGATAAAAGCCAGCGTAACAGTTGGCTTTTATCTTTAATAGTAACAGCGTTATGAAAATAAAGAATTTGTTTTGTGCAGTGAGTGCCGTTGCGCTTATTGTCATGATGGGCTCTTGCGGAAGCGGTGGCCCAAAGAATCAGGGAAATTCCGATTCGGTAAAAATTGCAGTTGACGAGACGTTCCGCCTTATTATGGACGAGGAAATGAAGCAGTTCAACCTCAATCACCCCGAAGCCACGTTGGACGTAACCTATTGTAACGAGTCGCGGGCGTTGCAGATGTTCTTGGACGACAGCGTCCGTTTGTGCCTCGCTACGCGCAGGCTAACCGACAAGGAAAAGGAAGTGCTCCTCGCAAAACAGTTGAACGTTATGACAGCCCGTGTGGCTACAGACGCAATCGCATTGATTGTAAACCGTTCGTGGCCGGATTCGCTTATATCGGCGCAAGACGTAATGCGTATCGTGAGCGGAAAGATTACCAAGTGGGACCAGTTAAGCTATGCGCAGTCAAAGGGTGACATAGATATAGTTTTCGACAATCCCCAATCGTCAACGGTGCGTTATGTTGAGGATTCCATTCTCGGCGGCAAGGCTATGAGCGGAAACGTGCATGCGCAGAAAACCAACGAGGCGGTCATCGAATACGTAACAAAAACGCCCGGAGCGATTGGAGTAGTCGGAGTCGATTGGTTGCGTAACGAAAAGGACACAACGAACCTTTCTTTCCGTCCCGATGTGCGCGTAATGAGCGTAAGCCGTTCCTCTGTTCCCGACCGGGGCAACAGCTACAAGCCTTTCCAGGCTTACATAGCCACGGGCGATTATCCCTTTGTGCGTGCGGTGTTCGTAATGACCAGCGACCCGGCCATGCAATCTATGACGCGCTATTTCTACCATTTCCTGCGCGACCAGAAAGGACAGCTCATAATAACGAAATCTTCGCAGCTGCTTCCATACATGCAGGTGCAGTTCAAGGAAGTGACGATAAACTAAAATGCACGCGCCCGTTTGGCGCGTATGCATCAGGAATATTAAGGCAGGATTCAGCCGGTTTCGTATTGCCGGTAAGAATCTTGCCTTTTTCGCGGACTTTCAGTCGAACAAGTTCCTTGCCAAGGCGTAACCGGCGAATACAAAAAGGAATCCTCCGAATATGCTTGCTGCCATGTATGCAAGCAGTATGGCATAACGTTCGTCGCGTACCATTTGGAAACTCTCGTTCATGAAAGTCGAAAAAGTCGTGAAGCCGCCGCATATCCCTACAGTAAGAAACAGCCTCACGTTTGCGTTGGCTATACCTCCTTTTTCCGCAAGCGCTGAGAGAATCCCTATTATCAGGCAGCCTGCCAAATTCACTGCCAGAGTGCCTAAGGGGAATCGGCCGTCGGTTACGCTATCCGATAATTTAGATACGAGGTAGCGCAGTATGCCGCCCGTGCAGCTCCCCAGACCTACGGCAATTATAGCTTTCAACATTAAGTAAAGTTTAATATGTACCTATTCCGGGGTCAAAGGTAAGACGTTTTCGCTGAACGGCCAACGTGGCTGGGCCTGATGTGCGTTTCAAGTCTTTTTTTATCCGACTGGTCATGTTTGAAGCGCGATTCATCGCGCCTCAACAAGGGTGGTTGCCGGGCGTAGCCCCGTTCGGTGCCGCGCGACGCGGCCGCGATGAATCGCGCCTCTACAACGTTGCCCCATGTTGCAGGCGTTGTATTTGTCCGCATTCTTCGAGCATACAGGCAAACGGTATTGTGCCCGAAGGGCCATTGGTCACCGGCACCAGCCGGAGGGGTTTTCAGAGGTGCAGAAATTAGTGGCTTGAATTTTAAAATTAGTGGCTCGGATTTTAAAATCCGAGCCACTAATTTTTTCCTTACTCCTATGTGGTGTTTACGCGTTGAAAATCAGTTTTCAATTTTTCAGCCCGGAACAGTCCGTTTTTGCTGCGTTTTTATGGCACAAACTTATGGCATACAAAATTCCCTCGCGTTAGTGCCAGGGTCGGCACTGCCGCAAGGGGATTGTTGGGTTTGCGTTTAAAGGCGGTGGGAATGTTCCCTTTCCGTTTGCTGTTAGTTTACAGCTATCTTCAGCCCGTCGTTGCCCACTTTCACTATCAGCACGCCGCGTTCGCCTTTGGTGTCGAGCGTCGCGATACCGTCGGCCGAAGCCTTGGCAGTTGAGAGCAACATGCCGTCGGTGGTGTAGAGCGAAACCGCCTCGCCGTCGGCAAGGCCACTTGCGGTCACCGTCTGCCCGTCGGTGGTGAGCACTATGCTGCGTTTGCCGGCAATTATTTCAGACACGCCCACGCCGGAGCCCGAGCCGGCTTTGATGAAGTATAGCACAGCCTTGGCCACATCGCTGTTCGTGTATCCGTCGGCCGAGGCGTACACGCTTATGTTGTAAGCGGCAGAAAGCCTTACCTTTCCGTTGTATGAGTAAGCGTCTGTAATGATGTCGTTGTCGGTTATTGTGTAGTGGTATTCCGCCCCCTCAGTCTCGCTGGTGAACACCAACATGCTGTCTCTATAGCTAATCACCGGCGTGGCGCATTTCTCCGGTTCTTCGGGCATGTCGCCAACCTCGTTGATAGTTGTGAAGTTTTTCCATTCCGACGTCGAGGCATACATTGCCCCCGTTCCCGTCGGGACGTTGAGTACTTTTTCGGCCGGGGTATAATCGAACATTTCCAGGCCAGTAACTATTTCGTCCCGGCTTTCCCATTTGCAGGTAACTGTTGCGAGGCTTGAGCAATTTGAAAAACAGTCCGAGCCCAAGTCGGTTATGCTTCTTGGCAAGGTAATGGCCTTAAGGCTGCTGCAACTTGCAAAACCGTAAGAATCTATTGAATTTATACCCTCGTGCAACGTGTTGGTTTCAAGGCTGCTGCAACCATAGAAGCAACCGCCGGCCAACTTTATTATGCTGTTAGGCAGTGTAACTGACGTTAGGCCGGTGCAGCCGTAGAAGCAGCCGAACGGTACCGTAGTCATGCTGTTAGGCAGGGTAACGGATTCCAATTTGTTGCAATCGCGGAAACAATAATTGCCCATTGACGTTATGCTGTTGGGCAGGTTTATGGTCGAAATACCCGTGCAGCCGTTGAAGCAATCTTCGCCCAACGTGGTAACGCTTTCGGGCAGGGTGACGGACGTAAGGCCGGTGCAGCCGTAGAAGCAATCGCTGCCAAGCGATGTTATGCCGCCGGGTAGCTCTATGGATTTGAGCGCGCTGCAATTGTTAAAAGTTGCCGCCTCCAACTCGGTTATGCCGCTTGGCAGGGTTATGGATTCAAGGCTTGTGCATCCGTTGAAACAATCACTGCCAATAGAAGTGATTCCGTCGTGCAAGGTAACGGATTTAAGGTTCTCGCAACCGTGGAAACAACTTGCCGGTAACGACGTTACGCTCTTCGGTACAACAATGGATTCCAATTTGCTCCACCAAAAACAACGTTCTCCCCAGGATGTCAGGCTTTCTGGCAGCGTTATGCCGGTAATGGCTGTGGATTGGAAAGCGTAGTCGGTCATTGAAGTAACGGTGTAATCCGCACCGTTGTAGGAAACTTTTTCAGGTATTACGATGTTGCCCGCGAGCGTTTGGTCTTGCTCCATTATCATCGCTTCACCATTGCCGAGGTAATACTTCACGCCGTCGATTGTTGTTATACCTTGTGCAAGCGACAGGCCGCAAACAAGGCAGGAAAGAATAGTAAAAAGACACTTTTTCATGAATCTTATATTTTAAATTGCTATAGTTTCAATTGTAAAGCCGCGTCTTTAAACGCATTTCCGCAAAAAGGCTGCCGCAAGCCCCGTGGCAGTGCGGCAAAACCGGCTGCAAAGTTAGTGGTTTTGCGAGTATTGTGCAAAACAAGTTGCCGTCGTCTTTACATAAATACATGATTTGCATTACCGTTTGGACACGGCTCTGCTTCGCACAAATAACTGCGGCGCGCAAAAACAGGCAGTTTACATCGAACAGCGCCGCGCGTCTTGCGTATCTTTTCTTTGCAACCGTTTTGGCCGCGTTTTTATACGTCATGTTTGAGGCGCGATTTATCGCGCCTCTACAAGGGTGGTTGCTGGGCGTAGCCCCGTTCGGTGCCGCGCGACGCGGCCGCGATGAATCGCGCTTCTACAACGTAGCCTTATGTTGCAGGCGCTGTATTTGTCCGCGTTTTTAGGGAGGTTTTCGGACGGGTTTTCAGGGGCGGGAAAATATGTCTGAGATATTTCGAAATATGTCAGACATATTTTGAATTATGTCGGACATAATTTTTATTTGCTCCCATATAGGGTTTATGAGTTGAAAATCAGTTTTCACTTTTCCCGCCCGGAAATGTCGGTTTACAGGACCGTTTTTTCACGGCTTAGAGAGCCGGTTAATAATGCGAATGGCCCGCAGGGGAAAAACGCCTTTTCCGCTTGTTGGCGATAGCAATATATCATGATGCGGAAAGGTGCAAATGCACTCGGCCTTATCATTATTTCTTTTTTGTTACGATATGTGAATTTTCGGGCGATAAACAATGCTAATCGTTATTTTTGTATAAAATGGAACGCCGCGTATTTCGTTTTTTCTTTATAAAGTGCTATTTTTGTAACCTCTTACGGACAATCTACAGTAGTATATTTACATTTGAACAACCAAGATTTGAAAATATGAAGAAATGGATTTTCGCAGCATTCACAGCAGCTGCAATTTTCGCAACAACCGGTGTGTCGGCACAGAAACACATTACCAAACCCGAAATGACACCCGAGTTAACCACAGAAGCCGAAGCGGCGCTCCAGTCTTATAAAGCAACTGCAGAGGAAAAGGAGCAGAACAAAGTGCTCAAACAGCTTTACAAGAAAAAAGAGGAGCAGGATTTGCTTATCATCGGCTATTATTTCCTCGACAAAGGCGAGCTTGAGCTGGCAGAAAAGACGGCAGAAAAGTTATACGACGAAGATGCCAAGTTCGTGCCCGGACTTATCTTGAGCGGTGACGTTCAGGTAGCAAAGAAGAACTGGGGCGAGGCCGGCCGTAAGTACGACGAGGCGTTGAACTACGACCCAGAAGTAATCGAGGCTTACATAAAGAAAGCGCAGGTTTATAAAAACGTAGAGCCGCAAACTGCTATCGGCGCACTCATGGAGCTGAAGAACATAGACCCCTCTTTGGTTGAGGCTGACCGCGAACTGGCTGCCATATATTATAAGGTAGGTGACATGAAGAAGGCCATCGAGTCGTATGAGGCTTATATGCAGAAGGACCAGAACCCCTCGATTGACGCTTACAGGGAATATGCAATCGCCCTGTTTGCCGACACTGCTTATGCCAAGGCTCTCGAGGTAGTAAACAAAGCTCTGCCGAAAGCTCCCAAGGACATAAGTCTTAACCGCCTTAAATTCTATTGCGAGGTTGAGACCGGCGATTTCGGCAACGCATTTACCGATAAGGACAAATTGTTCGGCCAGTACAACGATACGATGTATAACCACCGCGACTACATGTACCTCGGCCGCCTTGAAAAGGAAATGAAAATGTACAAGGAGTCTGTTGCCGATTACGAGAAGGCTATCATGCTCAAGGACCAGAAGAAGCGCAGCGACATAACAATCTACAAGGCACTGTCGGAGGTTTGTCTCGAACTTCCCGATTACGACAAGGCTATCAAGTATTACAAGACCTTTGCTGATTCTACCGGTACGGAACTCTCGGCTATCGACCTCCTCGAGTACGGAAAGATTTACTACCAGGCAGCAAGCGCAGTGGCTGAAGACACCCTGCTTGTAGACAAGAAGAATGCTTACATCGCAGCCGGCGACACGATTTTCGCACAGCTCGACGCAAAGCGCAAAGATACCCATTACGGTCCCTTCTGGCGCGCGCGCATAAATACTCTGAAAGACCCCTCTAACCCTCTCGACGACGTGAAGAACTTTTACGAGGAGACTTTGAAGCGCTTGGAAGGCAAGGACAATGCTTCGGTAGAGGTAGAGGCGAACCGTTATCTTGCTTTCTATTATATGAAGAAAGACAACAACGAACTTTCAAAACAGTATTGCGAGAAAGTGCTTGCCGTTGACCCGGACGACAAACTGTCTGCCACAATTCTCAAGGTTGTTTCGCAACAGTAATTTGCTTACCGGCAAAGGCCGATGAAAATAATAAAAGTGCGGATGAAATGTTTCGTCCGCACTTTTTCGTTTGTGCCATTCATTCGGACAGCGGGTTCCGTGAGCCGTAGCCGGCATTCGCCGGTTTCTCCTTATCTTTCCCGCTTGTTTGTCTCGCGGTACTTTTTGGGCGAAATGCCTGTGAAGTGTTTGAAATATTTGCTGAAATATGAAATGTTCTCGAAACCCAGTTCTACGGCAATTCCCTTGATTGTCTTGTCGCGTCTTTGCAACTGCGTCTCTATTTCCTTTATTGCATATTCCGTAATGATTTCAAGCGCTGTCTTTCCGCTCACTTTCTTGCATATAACCGACAGGTATTTCGAGGTTACGTTTAGTTTCTCGGCGTAGTATGCCACAGGCCGGTGGCGCGCGACGGTCGAAGTTAGCAGGTCGAAAAAGTCGTTGAACAGGTTTTCGGATGTGGAGAACATGGGCTTTTCGGCCGATATTTTCTTTTCGAGAATGTTGCTGAAGTCGAATGACATGGCGCATAACAGCGATGTTACTATCTCTTTGTAGTAATGCTTGTTGCTTTGTGCCATGGTGGCTTTTATCAGCTGTGCGTATTGTATAATAAGCTCGGCGTCCTCCTCGTCGATGTGGAGCACGGGGTTGTCTTCTATGTAGACTTTCATGTTCCAGCTGCTGTTGCTCCTCATCAGTATGTCCTGAAGGAATTCCCTGGTCATACAAATGCAGAGGCATTCAAAGTCCACGCTCATCATCAATGTTTCGAGTATATGGCTCGGGCGGCAAATGAAGATGTCGTTGCTTTTGAGTTCGCATTTCTTTTCGTTTACGGCCAGTGTGCCATGCCCTTTGGTACACAATGTGAGCACATAAACCTCGACTTCTATTTTGCCTTTTACGTTGAAGTCCTTCAAATTGTCGAAAACCAGCAAGTCGTTGTCAAAAAATACTATTTTGTTTTCTAATTCGCTTAGGTAATCCGGAAAAGTGTTCGTTATTTCCATGCGCATTTTGTTTATACAGGCAAAATAAGCGAAATTTTCGCGAAATAAGGAAAAACTGCGAGAAAAATGTGCTTTTCTTCTTGTGTTTTTGTACTAATGGCGTATGCCTTTCCCCGCTTCGGAGGCTTTGCATAATTTGCGCCGTAACAGGGTTTTTGCCTGCCGAAAAATACAAGGCACATATTTTGAAATATGTGCCTTGTATTTTAAAATATCTCAGACCTTTTTTTGAAAAAGTCCCGGAAGGTTTTTCCGGGCTCTTTTATGGGAATTGAAATGTTTGCTGTTTTTCACGCGGCAACGCGCGTGATGTGGTATAATATGGAAACTTCTATTTCAGCGAAGCATTGATTTCGGCGATATACGCAAGCAGCTCCTCTTTTCCGGTTTTGCGGGCTGACGATGTTACGAATATGGGGGGAAGTTCTTCCCACGTTTGGCCCAGCGTGTTTTTCATCTTTTCGATGTTGCCTTTTACGGCCGGTGAGTTCAGACGGTCGGCTTTGGTGAACACAATGGCAATCGGGATGTTATGCGCGCCGGCATGGTTTATGAAGTCCACGTCGATTTGCTGCGGTTCTATCCTGGAATCAACGAGTACGAAAAGGCATGTCAGCGCTTCGCGCTCATTTATGTACCTTTCTACGATTGTGCCTATCTTGCCGGTGATTTTCTTGCTCCGTTTGGCGTATCCGTATCCGGGCAAATCAACCAGATACCAGCTCTTGTTTATTATAAAATGGTTTATCAGCAGTGTCTTTCCCGGCTTCGACGATGTGAGCGCAAGGTTTTTACGCCCGCACAGCATGTTGATAAGGCTGCTTTTGCCGACGTTGCTCCGCCCGATGAATGCATATTCCGGCAGTTTGTCGTTGGGGCAGCGCGATACGTCGCTGTTGCTTATCACGAAGTCCGACGTTATTACGCGGTTTTTGTTCGAGTCGTTAGGCATTTGTGTGGTATGTGTTGTTATGCGCAAAATGCTAAGCCGCATGTTGATATTGCATGCAAAGTTATGAGTTTTCGTGTAGTTTTGTTAACTTTGCATGGAATTTTTAAAAATGGAACAACAATACCCGTCCAAGTTGCTTGCGCGTGCGGTGGAGGAGTTCTCGCGCTTTCCCGGTGTGGGGCGTAAAACAGCCCTGCGGTTTGTGCTGCATTTGCTCAGGCAGGATGAAAAGACGGCCGATTCTTTCTGCAATGCAGTACATGAGTTGTACCACGGTGTAAAATACTGCAAGGTGTGCCATAACATATCCGATACGGAGCTTTGCGACATCTGCTCGTCGCCGGGGCGTGACTCATCGACAATATGTGTGGTAGAGAATGTGCAAGACGTGCTGGCCATTGAAAACACTCAGCAGTATAACGGCCTGTACCATGTGCTGGGCGGAGTGGTTTCCCCCATGGACGGTATAGGCCCGAACGACATTGAGGTGGCGTCGCTTGTAGACCGGGTGGCCGCAGGCGGTATAAGGGAAGTGATATTGGCCCTCAGCCCTACAATGGAAGGCGATACCACAAACTTTTATATCTCGCGGCGTTTGTCGGACTACGAAGTGAAACTATCGGTGATAGCGCGGGGAGTGACGGTGGGCGACGAGCTGGAGTACACCGACGAGGTTACGCTCGGACGCTCAATAATAAACCGCACGGAATTCGGCGCGAACGGACGGCAGTAAATAAAACGTAAAATGTAATGGAAGAACGGATAAAGGCGCTAACGCGCAGATTGCAGGTTGAATATGTTTTTTATTTCATAATAATTGCGGCCTTTGCCGCTGTTTACGAGCTGAATCCTTCGGCTTGCGGAATTTTTATCGGCAATGCCACTTCGGAGTTCATACTCGAAACGGTAAGCGTGCTTCTTACGCTGGCAACCATTCCGCTTTCGCTCAAACTTTTCAACGCAATGTTGCTGCGCCACCGCTCGCTCAGCTTCGAGCTAAGGGCACGGTACTACCGCATGTGGAGCGCAACACGCCTTATCTCGCTTGGCATAGTGACGGTGCTTAACCTTTGGGTGTATTATGCCACTTTAAATAATATCGGAGGCTTTTGTGCGTTGATATGTTTAGTAACAGCTTTGTTCTGCTGCCCTACACGCAAACGCATTAGCAGCGAACTTGAAGCTAACGAGCAGTAACCGTGAAAATAACTTTCCTTGTCCCTCCGCCACTTACCGGGCAGCGTCCAGCAGAGCGCAGCTCCGGATGTACGCACGTGGTGTATCCCACCCCTAACATCTACGAACTGACGGTTGCGGCCCTTGTAGAGAAAACCGGACATGTCGAAGTGGCGTATAAGGACTTTACGTGGGAAAAAGAGGACTTCAATGAATATCTCTTACACGACGACAGCGATTTCTATTCTATCTGGACGGTAAATCTTTCGATAGAAACCGATATGCACGCCGTTGCACGTATTCATGCGCTCCGTCACGAAGCATATTGCATGCTGATAGGTCCGGCCTCTACTTATTATGTAAATAAATGCCTTACCGACGATAAGACCATTGTTGTGCGCGGAGAACCCGACCTCGCGTTGAATGAACTGCTTGAAGCATTTTGGAGCAAGTCGGACTGGCGGCAAACCGACGGGATTTCATATTTGCACGAAGGACGTGTAGTGAACAACAAGCCGCACAGCCTTTTGCGCAACCTCGACGAACTTCCGTTCCCCGCGCGCCATTTGCTTGGTGAAAGAGTATATCACAATCCTAAGATAAAGGTAACACCTTATACACCCGTTGTAACATCCCGGCAGTGCCCGTTCAAATGTATCTATTGCGTTCCGAGTTCGCTGACCTTTGCCCGCGAAATAGAATTCAGGCGCAACAGCGGGCGCAAACCGCCAGTGTCGTTCCGCTCTGTTGAGAATGTGGAAAAGGAACTTGAACAACTGGCCGCGCAAGGTTATCGTTCCATAGGTTTTATGGATGACAACTTTATATGGAACGAAAAACGCACAAAGGCTTTGTGCGAAGTGCTTCGCAAGTACGATTTCCGCTGGGGCTGCCAGGCGCGTGTAGATGCCATAACCGAACCAATTGCTCGCATGTTGGGCGAATCGAAATGCGATTACGTGGATTTGGGTGTCGAATCGTTCAACGATGAAATACTCAAGTATATAAAGAAAGACATCACCCGGGAACAGATATATAATGCCGTAGGACTTTTGAAAAAATACAAAGTTCCCGTTAAGTTGAACATACTTATAGGAACTTCTCCCCTTGAAACTAAAGAATCCTTGCGCGACACTCTCCGGCAAGCAAGGAAAATCGGAGCCGACCAGATAATGTTCAATATCGTTTCGCCTTTTCCGGGAACGGAGTTCTACAATCTGGCCAAGGAGAACGGTTGGATTGTTACGGGCGACTATGTTCCCACGGATGTGCAGCGTTCATCGATAGTAAGTTTCCCGAATCTTTCGAACCGGGACATGGAAAAAATCTTGTTCAAGGCCAATTTGCGATATTTCCTTTCCCCGTCGTTTGTTTGGAAGCAATTGCGCAGGTTTCATGACCTTAATGAATTCTTCTGTGCTTTGAAAGCATTAAGAATAAAACTGTTTGGATAGCCATGCTCTTGTCTGTGATTCTTATAACGTGGAATGGTAGAGAACTTCTGGCAGAGTGCCTGAAGTCTATGGCGTTTCTGATGGCCCGGGCAGACGTTGAAATTTTTGTTGTCGACAACGGGAGCGAGGACGGAACGGTAGATTTCCTGCGCAACAGGTATCCTGCGGTTAAAGTCATACCTCTTGGCAGCAATTACGGCGTTGCTTATGCACGCAACCGCGCCCTTGAGCGTGCGTGCGGGCGTTATTTGTGGATTCTCGACAACGATACGGAAATAAATCCCGATGTGTTTTACGGCATGTTGCACTATATGGAAGAACATCCCGATGTAGGGCTTGCCGGTTGCCGCCTTATAGATGCCGACGGCCTTGTGCAGGAAAGTTGCAAGCGCTATCCCGGCATAGGAGAGAAGATTAGGAATCTTCTTTTGAAGAAAGGATACCGTTACGCTTACGGATTGAAACGTATGAAAGAGAACTTCGAGCCGGAGTACGTTATCGGCGCTTGCCAGTTCATACGCAGGGAAGCATACGAAGCCGCTGGTCCTTTGGACGAAAAGATTTTCTACGGCCCCGAGGACGCGGATTTTTGCATACGTATCCATAGCGCAGGTTACAGGATTATGTATCTTCCCGGCTTCACGGTGCTTCATCATTGTCAACGTATTTCGCGGGCAAGGGTGTTTTCGTTTATCGGGCGCAGACATATAGCCGGGCTCGTTCATTTGTATTTCAAGCATAAACGTTTCTTTTAATGTCATATCTAACCGACGGTTGCCTGCGTTTGCGGGCTTTGGAGCCGCAGGATTTGGAGATTGTTTACCAAATAGAGAACGATTCAGACCTGTGGGGCTGTTCAAATACCAATGTTCCTTATTCGCGTTATGCGATAAAGCGGTTTATTGCCGAGGCTTCCAACGATATTTATTCCGACCGTCAGGTTAGGCTTGTGGCAGAGCAGGTATCCGACGGTGTCCCGGTAGGTTTTGCCGATTTGGTGGACTTCTCGCCGCGTCACATGCGGGCAGAGGTAGGCATTGTCGTGTTTCCCGGTTTCCGAGGCCGAGGTTACGGTAAAGCCATTCTCGATATGCTTGAAAAGTATTCCCGCAACAGTTTGCTGTTGCACAATATTTATGCTGTGGTCTCTGTTGACAACGAGGCGGCCGTGCGCCTGTTCAATGCTGCGGGGTTTGATTTCAAGGCTGTTCTGGACGGTTGGCTCGCCAGTGTCGAAGGATACGGCGGGGCATGGATATGCCAGAAAACATTGAACGACAATGATACCCGAAACTAACATTATACCGATATGAATGAAAAAGAACTGCGGGCGGCAGGCATGTATTACCGCCCCTTTCAAGACAAGGAGTTGCGGGATGAATACCAGCGTGCTGCAGGGCTTGTGTTTAAACTTAATTCTATTTGTAATAATGATTACGTAGCCCGCTACGGAGTGTTACGCGAGCTTTTTGGAGGCATAGGCGAGGAGTGTACCGTTGTTTCGCCTTTCCATTGCGATTTCGGCTACAATATAACGGTGGGCGAGAAACTGTTTGCCAACGTTAACCTGGTCATCATAGATTGTTCCAGGGTTACGATAGGCAATAACGTGTTCATCGGTCCTAATGTAGGAATCTATACGGCCGGACATCCTGAGGAAGTTGATTTGCGGATTCGCGACTATGAGTACGCACACCCCGTTACGATAGGCAACAATGTATGGATAGGCGGCCATGCCTGCATCCTGCCCGGAGTGAACATAGGCGACAATGCCATAATAGGTGCGGGAAGCGTGGTAACGCACGACATACCCACCGGGAGCGTAGCCGTGGGCAACCCATGCCGTGTGGTGCGAAAAATCAGGCAGTAAAGCAAGGACTGAGCGGACTTGTCGGCTTCCGCAATGTGAAAATTATAATGCAGCTGTACTTGCAGGCGGCGGTAAATGTAGATTTCGGGCGATAAAAAGAACAATATATGGCAGACGGGAACTTTAACCGTAACATCCTTCCTTATAATAATTATAGGAGCGGGTTGCGTGCAGGCCGCTCGTCGGAACGTGCGCGGGCAATGAAGATTTTTGAAGATATGGTGAGAGAAGAACATCTCGGCAAAGACGCAGACGAAACCGGGCGGCTTATACGCGAGTTTCGTGAACGGCTCTTCTCGGAGTGAATGAATAAAGATTCACACCTGCTTTTCGGGTGAAAACACCCCTCTCGGACATAATAAAAAATATGTGCCTTGAATTTTAAAATATGTCCGACCTTTTTTAAAATATGTGCCTTGTATTTTTGCGCCCGTTAAATGCGGCTTCCCGAGAGAGTTACGGAAGCCTCCGAAAACCGTATTAATATTCTCTTTTCTTGGATGAATATTCAGCCATAGTGTTGCAGGCGCGTTAAGTTTCTCATAATTTTTGTCTGTGCGGGTCTTACCATGGAAAATATTTCTTAACTTCGCATGAGATAAAAATAACAAACACGGTAATTATGATAAAGAAAACGTTCCTTGCTTCAATGCTCGTAATGTTGAGCGTTGTTGTTTTTGCCCAACCTAAGGCCAAGTATGTTTTTTATTTCATTGGCGACGGCATGGGAGTAAATCAGGTAAATGCAACCGAAACATATCTCGGAGCCCTCAAGGGTGTTATAGGTGTAGAGCCTATTTGTTTTGCGAGCTTCCCGAATGCGGCTTTGGTAAACACTCAGTCGGCCACCAATGGCGTTACCGACTCGGCAGCCGGCGGCACGGCGCTTGCAACCGGCAACAAAACAAAAAACGGTGCTATAGGCACGCTTAAAGACCAGACAACACCGGTAAAAAGTATAGCCGAGGCCGCACGTGATGCAGGCGCGGCGGTAGGCGTATCTACCACAGTGTCGATAGACCATGCCACACCCGCGGCGTTTTATGCCCACGTAAAAGACCGCAACATGTATCACGAAATCGGTGTGCAGCTAACAAAGTCGAATTTCGACTTCTTTGCCGCTTCGGATTTCCTTGAGCCGGTAAAGGACAATGAGAATCTGTACGAACTTTCGGAAAAGGCCGGATATACCATAGCACGCGGGCTTGCCGATTACAAGGCAAAGGAAGCAACATCGGAGCGCATGATACTTTTCCAGACCGAAGAGGCAAGCAAAAAGGACAAGTCGTGCCTGCCTTACGCCCTCGACCGCAGCGATGACGACCTTACGCTCAAGCAGATTGCAGAAAGCGGAATAGATTTCCTGATGGACAAGAAAAAAGACGGTTTCTTCTTCATGCTCGAAGGCGGTAGAATCGACTGGAGCTGCCACTCGAACGACGCAGCCCCCATGATAGCCGAAGTAATCGACATGGACGAAGCCGTAAAGGTAGCATATGAATTCTACAAGCAACACCCCGACGAAACACTCATAGTCATAACCGCAGACCACGAAACCGGCGGGCTTGTCCTGGGACGCGGCCCGTATGAATTGCACCTCGATGTGTTGCAGAACCAACGCCAGACCGTAGGTACTTTCACAAAGATGGTAGACGAACTGCGCAAGGAAAAAGGTGACAACCTGCAATGGGAAGACGTTAAGGCACTGCTCACAAAAGGCTTCGGCTTCTGGGACAAAGTTAAGCTCTCCGACAAGCAGACTGCACGCCTGCAAAAAGTTTTCGACAAGATGAAAGCCGGCGACTCTAAAGACACCAAGAGCATGTACGCCCGTCAGGACGAACTGGCAAATACGGCCAAAGACATCCTTGCCGAGATTGCGCTGGTAGGCTGGCAGAGCGGCGGCCATTCAAACGGATATGTTCCCGTGTTTGCGATAGGAGCAGGTGCGGAGCAGTTCCATGGCCGCATGGACAACACCATGATTCCTAAAATCATTGCAAAATCTGCAGGCTGGAATCTTTGATTTTCCACTGACGGCCCAGGCAGGGAATAATGCGCTTACACTATCCCGAAGCTTGAAATATATGTAAAAGCCAGGGAGAGGTTATCCTCTCCCTGGCTTTTTTGCATAACTGCCGCGCATGTGTATTCTTCTGTTACGGTACTTGCCGTAGACAAAACGGACCGTAAGTGTGTCGGCCGGGACTTCTGTCTGCCCCTGCGGTAACAATGCCTTTCTTACAATCCGAGAAAGGCAGCTATCTGCGACGGCCGGTCTATTATGTCGGTTGCTCCGCTGGCTATGAGCTGTTCTCCGGTCCGGAATCCCCAACTAACCGACAGGCAGTCGATTCCGGCGTTTTTTGCAGTGGCTATGTCTACTTCGGAGTCGCCCACGTAAAGTGTTTCTTTCTTTGTGCTGCCGAGCAGCGACATTGCTTCCGCCACAGAGTCGGGTGCAGGCTTGCGCCTTACCTTTTCGCTTTCGCCTATTGCTATTCCGATTGAGTCGCCGAAGAAGTGGCGGGACAGTTCCTTTACGGCTTTCATTCCTTTGTTCGACACGATTGCCATTTTGAAGCCTTTGGCGTTTAGCAAGTCGATTGTTTCGGGAATTCCGTCGTATGGGCGCGTGTTGTCCATGCTGTGGCGGTAATAGTAGTCTTCGAAAACGGCGAGGATTTCCTTTATTTTGTGTTCTTCCGTGCCGGTGGGTGCGCAGTGCTCCATAAGGTAGTGGTATCCGTTGCCTAATGCGCTGCGCACTTCGCTTTCGGTGCGGGCGGGGAAGCCGCCTTCGGCCAGGGCCTTGTTTACGCTCAGGTGCAGGTCGGTAAGTGTGTTGAGCAATGTGCCGTCGAGGTCGAATATTACTGTGTTGAAGTGTTTCATGCCTTTTCCTGTGTTTTTCTCGTTTGTTTTTATTGCCGGCAAAGTTAGGGAAAATACAAAAAACACGCCGGCTTTTTTATTGCCGGCGCATTTTTTGCGTTTTTGTGTTATGGTTTAGATAACCTGCGGCGTTGCGTCCCAGCCGAGTGCGCTTGCTCCAAGCACTGCCGTTTCGCTTTCCTTGAGTGCGGAAACGAGTATCTTGGCTTTTCCCTTGTAGTTGGTCATTATGTTCTCCTCGAACGCTTTGCGTAGCGGCGCCATGAGCAGGTCGCCCGCTTTTGTCAGCCCTCCGAAGAAGATGAATGCTTCCGGGCTGCTGAAGTTCATGAAGTCGGCGCATGCTTCGCCGAGCATTGTTCCGGTAAAGTCGTATATTTCTTTGGCTATCTGGTCTCCCTTTATTGCGGCGTTGTACACGTCGAGCGATGTGATGTCTTCGGGTTTCATGTCGCGCAGCAGGCTTGGTTCTTTTCTGTTTGCGAGCATTTCGCGTGCCGTGCGCGCTACGCCTGTGGCCGAGCAGTAGGTTTCAAGGCAGCCGTGGCCTCCACAGCCGCAAAGGCGTCCTTTGCCTCCGCGCACCATCTTTACGTGGCCGAGCTCTCCTGCAAAGCCGTCGCAGCCCAGCACCAGCTGTCCGTTTACTACTATTCCGCTACCCACGCCTGTGCCGAGCGTAATCATGATGAAGTTTTTCATACCGCGTGCGGCACCGTATGTCATTTCGCCTACGGCTGCGGCGTTGGCGTCGTTTGTTACTACAACGGGTATGCCGAGTGCCTCTTCGAACTTCTTTCCTATGGGAACGATTCCTTCCCATTCAAGGTTGGCGGCATTTTCTATTGTGCCTTTGTAATAGTTGCCGTTGGGTGCGCCTATTCCCATGGCTTTTATTTTGTCTATCCCGCCTACGGTGTCGATGATGGGCAACAATGCCTTGACCGACGCGTCCACGTAGTCGTCGAAGTTGGGATAACCTTTTGTCTTGATAGCCGTGGTGGCTTTTATATCGCCGCGTGCGTCAACTATTCCGAACACGGAGTTTGTGCCTCCCAAATCGAGGCCGATTACATAAGATTTTTCGATTTCGTCCATTGGTTTATTTATGTTTTTATGGTTAATAATGCGTGGTTAGTTGTTACAAATGTAATTATTTTTTTTGAATCGGCGGTTTCTTGCGTGTTTTATGTGAAAAAAAAGCGGATTGCCCTTGGTTTAATGCCGCAGATGAATATTCATTCACGGCAAACGTGTCGCTTTTTTTAGAGTGTGTTTACCCCTTTAGGAGCAAATTAAAAAAAGGTCGGACTTATTTTAAAATACAAGGCACATATTTTAAAAAAGGTCGGACATATTTTTGCCCCCGTAAAATGGGGCTTTCCCGGCATGGTTGGAAAGGGGTTTTTCCCTGTGAATGTATATTCGTTTTTCGGGTGTAAAGGTGAATGGATATTCTGTTGCTCCGGTTGTGTCACGATTCCGGTCGTTAATGCCGGCTTCGCAAAGAGCGCTTAACAATAAGCGTTGCAAAAACGCGAATTGGCGTTGTATGGTTAAAAAACGCATGTACTTATTTCTTTTTGTGAGTAAAAAATGCCAATTTTGCAGATATTATGTTTCTGTTTGAACCGATAAGTATATTGGAGGTCCTGATAAAAGGCCTCTTTATAGGAATAATAGCGTCGGCACCTATGGGGCCCGTAGGGGTGTTGTGCTTGCAGCGTACCTTGAACAAGGGGCGCATATTCGGGCTGGTAACCGGTATAGGCGCCGCGCTCAGCGATATTATATATGCGTTGATTACGGGCTTCGGCATGTCGTTCGTTATGGACTTTATAAACAATTCGCATAACTTGTTCATACTTCAGCTCGTGGGCAGCGTTATGCTTTTGTTTTTCGGCATTTATACGTTCCGCAGCAACCCGCGCCGCAGTTTCCGCCCGGTTTCAAAGAAAAAGGGCACGCTGGTGCAGAATTTCGTTACTTCGTTTTTGCTGACTTTTTCGAATCCCCTTATAATATTTCTTTTCATAGCCCTTTTTGCGCGTTTTGCTTTCGTAATGCCGGGCCATCCCGTAGCGCAGTGCGTGGGCTACGTTTCGATACTTGTGGGCGCGTTCCTTTGGTGGCTGCTGCTTACCTATATAGTGGACAAGGTGCGCACCCGTTTTGAAATCAGGGGAGTGTTCATATTGAATAGAACGATAGGAATAATAGTCATTCTTGCAGCGATTGCAGGTTTTGTTTTCACTGTAACAGGGCTTTATTCTCCGGTTATGAAATAAACATACCGTATTATGCTGTCGGCTCAGAAATTGAGAGAAGAGAATATCGCGGAATATTTGCTGTACATGTGGCAGACGGAGGACATTCTCCGTGCCTATGAGTGCGACGAAGGGCGTATAGAACGCGAGCTGATACCACGTTTGGGCGTAAGCGGCGACGACGCTGCCGGGCTGAGGTCGTGGTATGCCGGCTTGTGCGAAATGATGCGGAGCGAAGGCGTAAGGCTGAAAGGACATTTGCGGGTGAACAAGAATGTGTTGGACGCGCTCGACGAGTTGTCGGCACGTTTGCTGAAATCGGAAAACTTTCCGCGCTACCGCGAGGCCATTTACAAAATATTGCCGTATCTGGCCGAAGTGCGCAGCCGTGGCGAACGGAAAGACTTGTCTGACATAGAAACGTGTTTCGATGTTCTCTACGGAGTAACGTTGCTGAAAATGCAGAAAAAGGAAATATCCGCGGAAACAATGGCTGCCGTGCGCGACATCTCGGCGGCCATAGGGCTTTTGGCGGCATATTACAAAAAAGACAGGCAGGAACCTTTGGATTTTTAATACCGGCCGCGGAGTGTTTGCGGTTCGCAAATAATATAAGTAGGTATGGAACTGAAGAAAATTTTGGTAACAGGGGCAAACGGACAGCTGGGAAACGAGTTGCGCGTATTGGCAACAGAAGGTTGCCCGGGATGTGAATTCCTTTTCACTGATATAGCCGAACTTGATATATGCAATGCCCCGGCTGTGGAGAGCTATGTGAAGCAGAACGGCGCGGATGTGATAATAAACTGCGCTGCCTTTACGGCTGTAGACAAGGCGGAAAGTGAAGAGGCACTGGCCCGTAAAATAAACGCTGACGCACCGGGAATTCTTGCACGTGCAATAGAAAAACGCGGCGGCACAATGGTGCAAATATCTACCGATTACGTTTTTGATGGCGAGGCATGCAAGCCTTACACTGAAGAAAGCGAGGTGAATCCTGTGTCGGCATACGGAAGGACAAAGTTGGCCGGAGAAAAAGCCGCCCTGGACGCTTGCCGCAATACGGTAATAATACGCACGGCGTGGCTGTATTCCTCGTTCGGACATAATTTTGTGAAAACAATGCTTAAACTCGGGCGCGAGCGCGAGAAACTGGGAGTAGTGTTCGACCAGGTGGGAACGCCGACCTATGCCCGCGACCTGGCCCGGGCCATAGTGCAGATAGTGTCAAAGCCGGTAGTGCCCGGAACGTATCATTTTACCGACGAAGGCGTAACCTCGTGGTACGACTTCACGATAGCAATCCATAAACTGGCGGGAATAAGCACTTGCAAGGTTAGTCCGCTTCATACGTCAGACTATCCCACGCCCGCAAGGCGTCCGCATTACAGCGTATTGGACAAAACAAAAATAAAGCAAACTTTCTCACTCGAAATTCCGCATTGGGCAGACAGCCTGAAGGAATGTTTAAGAATAATCGAAAAGCAAGACTAAGAACATGGACGAAATACAACGTCGACGTACCTTTGCCATAATTTCGCACCCCGACGCGGGTAAAACAACACTGACCGAGAAATTCCTTTTGTTCGGCGGGCAAATACAAGTTGCCGGAGCCGTAAAAAGCAATAAAATCCGGAAAACCGCCACGAGCGACTGGATGGAAATAGAAAAGCAGCGCGGAATTTCGGTTACGACTTCAGTTATGGAGTTCGATTATAACGGCTATAAGGTAAATATCCTTGATACTCCCGGTCACCAGGATTTTGCGGAAGATACTTACAGGACGCTGACTGCCGTAGACAGTGCAATAATTGTTGTTGACTCGGCTAAAGGCGTCGAAGCGCAGACGAGGAAATTGATGAACGTGTGCCGTATGAGACGCACGCCCGTGATTATATTCATTAACAAGATGGACCGGGAGGGTAAAGACCCGTTCAGTCTGCTGGACGAATTGGAAGAAGAACTGCAAATATCGGTCCGTCCGTTGTCTTGGCCCATTGAGCAAGGCGCACGCTTTAAAGGAGTTTATAATATATATGAACATAATTTGAACCTCTTTGCTCCGGATAAGCAGAAAGTAACCGAGAAGGTGGAGGTAGATGTAAACAGCACAGACCTTGAAGCGCACGTAGGCGAGAAGAATGCCGCAAAATTGCGTTCCGACATAGAATTGATTGACGGAGTTTATCCGGCATTCGACCGCGACACATACTTGGCAGGCGATGTGGCTCCCGTGTTCTTTGGCTCGGCGTTGAATAACTTTGGTGTGAAGGAACTTTTAGACTGTTTCGTGGAAATAGCCCCTTCGCCGCGTCCAACACAAGCAATAGAAAGAAATGTAGAGCCGAAAGAACCGAAATTTACAGGGTTTATTTTCAAGATAACGGCAAATATCGACCCGAACCACCGTTCCTGCATAGCATTTTGCAAAGTATGCAGTGGCAAATTCGTAAGGAACACTCCGTATCAGCATGTGCGTCTCGGAAAGACTGTGAGGTTCTCTTCTCCCGTTCAATTCATGGCGCAGCGGAAAAGCACTATAGACGAAGCATACGCCGGCGACATTGTAGGTCTTCCCGATAACGGTATATTTAAAATAGGAGACACTCTCACCGAAGGAGAAAATCTTCACTTCAAAGGTTTGCCGAGTTTTTCGCCAGAGATGTTCAAATATATCGAAAACGCCGACCCGATGAAAACGAAACAGTTGAATAAAGGAATAGAACAACTGATGGATGAAGGCGTGGCTCAGATGTTTATAAGCGATTTTAACGGAAGAAAAATCATAGGTACGGTAGGACAGTTACAGTTCGAGGTAATACAATACCGCTTGCAGAACGAGTATGGCGCAAAATGCCGCTGGGAGCCGCTTACATTATATAAAGCTTGTTGGATTGAAAGTGATGACGCGTCTGAACTGGAATCTTTCCGTAAGCGCAAATACCAGTATATGGCTCACGACCATGAAGGACGTGAAGTCTTTTTAGCCGACAGTTCCTACGTATTGCAAATGGCGCAGGAGGATTTCAAACATATTAAATTCCATTTTACCAGTGAATTTTGACGAATATAAAGAGGATATACGCGCGGCTGTCGAGGTCATGAACCGCGGTGGTGTGATTTTGTATCCCACCGACACAATATGGGGAATAGGCTGCGACGCTACGAATGCGGAAGCCGTAAAGCGTGTGTACGAGATAAAAAAACGCGACGACAGCAAAGCGCTTATAACACTTGTCGACTCAGAAGCAAAGATAGAGTTCTACGTGCGGGAAGTGCCAGACGTAGCGTGGGACATGATAGAAATAGCCGATAAGCCGTTGACTTTGATATACGACGGGGCGCGCAATTTGGCGTCGAACCTGCTGGCAGAGGACGGAAGTATTGCCATACGCCTTACAAAAGAGCCGTTCAGCAGTATGCTCTGCCGTACTTTTCGCCGTGCGATAGTGTCAACGTCGGCCAACGTAAGCGGTGAACCGTCGCCGGCTACTTTTTCCGAGATTTCCCCGGAGATACTGTCTGCTGTAGATTATGTTTGCACGAGCCGTCGCGAAGAATCTGCCCCTCACAAGGCATCGTCTATAATAAAGATAGGTACAGGAGGCGAAGTTAAAATAATCCGCAAGTAGAGATGATTGTTGCAGCAGACAATAGAGCCACGGTTATCGACAGCCTGATAAATTGGCGGGAGAAATACCTTTCGCAACGGCAATTTGTGTTGTTGCTCAGTTTCTTTGTCGGGATTTTCACTTCCATTCTGGCTTACCTGCTCAAGCAGTTTATATCTTGGATAGCTTCCTTGCTCACGGCCGGCTTTGACGCCACCGGGTCGAACTGGCTTTTCCTCGTATATCCGGTAGTAGGTATTTTCCTTACGGCTTTGTTCATAAAGTATGTGGTCAATGACGACATAGGGCATGGTGTAACTAAGATTCTATACGCCATATCCCGGCGGCAGGGGCATATACGTCGCCACAACTGCTGGTCGAGCGTAATAGCCAGCGGCATAACCATAGGATTCGGCGGGTCGGTGGGAGCGGAATCGCCTATCGTCCTTACCGGCTCGGCAATAGGCTCCAATTTGGGGCGGCTCTTCAAGGTCGACCATAAGACGCTCATGCTTCTGATTGGCTGCGGGGCTTCGGGCGCGATAGCCGGAATTTTCAAAGCCCCTATTGCAGGAGTGGTGTTTACGCTCGAAGTCTTGATGATAGACCTTACCATGGCGTCGCTGCTGCCTTTGCTCGTGTCGAGCATTACGGCTCTTGTAATGATGTATATATTTACCGGCACAAGCGCGGAGTTCAGCTTTACGCTCGATAATGCTTTTGCCGTTGAGCGCATACCCACTTCTATCCTGCTCGGAATATTCTGCGGGCTGGTTTCGTTGTATTTTACAAGGGCAATGAACTTTTGCGAAGATGTGTTCCGCAAGTTCTCGAACATGTACGTCAAACTGTTGCTGGGCGGGTCGGTGCTAAGCGTGCTTATATACGTTTTCCCGCCGCTTTACGGTGAAGGTTACGGAATGATTTCCCTTCTTCTTGAAGGAACGTCAATGCAAGATTGGCAGGCTGTAATGAACAACTCCATGTTTTACGGCGATCAGAACATGTTGCTCATATATCTCGGGCTGATAGTATTGTTCAAGGTCTTTGCCTCGTCGGCAACGAACGGCGGCGGTGGTTGCGGCGGTATCTTTGCTCCCTGTCTTTTCCTCGGATGTATAAGCGGGTTTATCTTTTCGCGCGTGTGGAACATCAACCAGCTGGGAGTGTATGTACCCGAAAAGAACTATGCCCTTTTGGGCATGGCCGGCGTAATGAGCGGAGTAATGCACGCACCGCTTACAAGCATTTTCCTTATAGCCGAACTTACGGGCGGATACAACCTGTTCGTTCCGCTGATGATAGTGTCGCTTGTTTCATACCTTACCATAATTTCCTTCGAGCCGAACAGCGTATATACTACGCGACTGGCCAAAAAGGGACAACTGCTCACGCACCATAAGGACAAAGCCGCGTTAACGTTGATGAGCCTCAATTCGGTAGTAGAGCGGCACGACACGAAAATCTCGCCCGACATGAAACTCGGCGAGATGGTCCTGCTCATCTCGCGCGAGAAGGTAAACGTATTCCCGGTTACCGACGGTACGGGGCATTTGCTTGGCATAATAGAGCTTCAGAAAATAAGGAAAGTGCTGTTCCGGCAGGAATTGTACAATGTTTTTACGGCCGGACAACTTATGGAAAAGCCAGTGGCATGCCTTACCATAGACGACCCCATGCAGGTAGTAATGGATACGATTGAAAAAACAGGGGCGGACACGTTGCCTGTGGTCGACCGCGACGCGCTGTTCATAGGCTTTGTGTCGAAAGCAAAACTGTATGCCATGTACCGGCAGGTAATGGTGGATTATTCCGAGGAATGACAACCGGCAACGGAAATCCCGAAACCGGCGTCCTTAAAAGTCTGCTTTTTATACCCCGGAAATGAAAACTCTTTTTCAGACGGTTATATCCCCTTTGGAGCAAATAAAAAATATGTCTGACATATTTTGAAATAGGTCAGACATATTTTAAAATACAAGGCACATATTTTTGCGGGGGTGAAAACCCGACGAAAACCCGTCGCAAAAAGAGGATAAAAAAGTGCCGCATAATTGAAAATATAAATTGAAATAATCGCACAGAAAAACTGCTATGGATAAAAAGGACTTACGCATAGTGTTTATGGGAACTCCCGATTTTGCCGTTGCTTCATTGCAGCGCCTTGTTGAAGGAGGATATAACGTGGTGGGAGTAGTTACGGCCACCGACAAACCGGTGGGCCGCCACCGCAACACACTCGTTTTTCCTGCCGTCAAGAAGTACGCCCTCGAGGCGGGAATACCGATATTGCAGCCCGAGAAACTTAAAGACGAGGCTTTTCTTACAGCCTTGCAAGCGTGGCATGCAGATATACAGGTGGTAGTGGCTTTCCGCATGTTGCCGGAGCAGGTTTGGGCCATGCCCCGTTACGGCACATTGAACGTACATGCGTCACTCCTTCCGCAATATCGCGGAGCGGCGCCGATTAACTGGGCCGTAATCAACGGCGACACCGAAAGCGGCGTAACCACTTTTTTCCTGCGCCACGACATAGACACCGGCGATGTGGCAATGCAGAAAAGCGTGCCCGTTTCCGAAACTGACACGGCCGGCGATTTGCACGACAAACTTATGGCTGAAGGCGCGCAGTTGCTCATCGAAACAATCGACGGCGTAATATCCGGCAACTTGAAAGCCGTTCCGCAGTCGCAGCTGCCTTGCAGCGGTCCGTTGCGCCCCGCACCGAAAATATTTACCGAAACATGTAAAATCGATTTCACACGCGGCCTTGCGGATGTTTATAACTTCATACGCGGGCTTGCGCCAAGCCCTTCCGCGTGGACTAAAGTAACTGACGGGGAGCACGATTATACGCTTAAGATATACCGTGCGGCCAAGCGTGTAGCAACACACGACCTTGCTGCCGGAACTATCGTTACCGATACGAAGGAAAATCTGTCGGTAGCCGTAAATGGCGGATATATCGATATCCTCGAACTGCAACTTTCGGGCAAAAAACGAATGGACACCGGAGATTTCCTGCGAGGCTTCCGCAATGCCTGCAATCTCAAGATAACGGCATTGAAATAACAGGCAGCTTTGTCCTTTTTTGCCTGCCGTTTGGTGACGCGCTTTTTAGCTACGAAAAAACATGTCTGACATATTTTGAAATATGTCAGACATATTTTAAAATACCTCAGAGATAATTTTTCCCGCAAGGCATGTATCCTTAACCGCTATGAACACGTTTTTCAAAAACACGCAGAACAAGGTTGCGAAAATTTGCTGAAAGGCGCACTTGCTCCTCGTGTAGGCCTATTCAGAACCCGTGGAGCGCAAAAAAGGTAAAAAAACTTTGCAGTTTAATTATAAATGTGTACGTTTGTAACGTCGAACTAAAAAATATATGCCTATAGCACACCAATACTCCTCGAAAAAATAAAATAAGAAGTAATGGAAAAACTGTGCAAACTGGCCGACGAACAGTTGGTCGAAATGTATGCCAAAGGTGATAATTCGGCGTTCGACGTTTTATTGTCACGTTACCAGCAGAAACTTTACTCGTACATATTATTTCTTGTACACAACGAAGATACGGCAAACGACCTTTTTCAGGAAACCTTTGTCAAGGCAATTGTAACCATCCAGCAAGGCCGTTATGTGGAAAGCGGTAAATTTTCGGCATGGCTTACCCGCATTGCCCACAACCTTATCATCGACAAATACCGTCAGGACAAAAATGCCAACCTTATATCCAACGACAACGACGAGTGCGATATTTTCAACAACGCGGCTTTGTCAGACATAACCGTGGAGATGAAAATAATAAAGGAACAGTCGCTGGCCGATGTAGAACGCCTGGTGAAAGAACTGCCGGCCGTACAGCAGGAAGTTGTGTACATGCGCTTTTATCAAAACCTTAGTTTCAAGGAAATAGCCGAAGCTACCGGCGTAAGCATAAACACCGCTCTGGGGCGAATGCGTTACGGACTGATAAATCTGAGGCGCATGGTTGAAGAGCGTGGGATAGTCCTAACTTTGTATTAAAAAAGTATTTTCGCATTATAATAAAACCACAGTTTGGTACGTTGTAAAAGTAACAGTTTACACAAACCAAATTCTTGTGGCCTATGATGCAATTTTTACAAAAGGAACTTTTCCCCCGGGAAAGTACATTGGAATTTATTAAGTTTTTTGCTCATTCCTACCGTTCCGTGAAACTTGCCGACGGAACGCAGTTGGATTTGATGTTGAACTAACATGTACCAAAAAGCGGCGGCCGCGGCTATATATGTCGGCGGCCGCCGTTAGTGTATTATCATGAAACGTAATAATAAACATTGATATGAAGAAAATATTGTTGCTCGGTTCAGGCGAACTGGGCAAAGAATTTGTTATTGCTGCACAACGTTTGGGGCAACATGTGATAGCCTGCGACTCTTATGCCGACGCTCCGGCCATGCAGGTGGCCGACGAGTGCGAGGTGTTCAGCATGCTCGACGGCAATGCGCTGACACGAGTGGTTGAGAAATACAATCCCGACATAATAGTGCCCGAAATAGAAGCAATACGCACCGAACGCCTTTATGACTTTGAACGCGAAGGAATACAGGTGGTGCCGAGCGCAAAGGCTGTTAACTATACAATGAACCGCAAGGCCATACGCGATTTGGCAGCCAAGGAACTCGGTCTTAAGACAGCCCGCTACAGGTATGCCTCGTCTTTGCAGGAACTGAAGGACGCAGCGCAGGAAATAGGTTTCCCCTGTGTGGTGAAACCGCTTATGTCTTCGTCGGGGCACGGACAGTCGCTCGTGCGCGTACCCGAAGAATTAAAAGGCGCTTGGGAATACAGCTGCAGCGGAAGCCGTGGCGACATACACGAAGTAATTGTAGAGGAATTCATACGCTTTGATTCGGAAATAACGCTGCTTACCGTGACGCAAAGAAACGGTGAAACGCTTTTCTGTGCTCCGATAGGACATGTGCAGAAGCATGGAGACTATCGCGAGAGCTATCAGCCTGCCCACATCTCGCCCGACCACTTGAAAGAAGCGCAGCGCATGGCTGCGGCAGTAACCAAGGCGCTAACGGGATACGGAATATGGGGCGTGGAGTTCTTCCTGAGTCATAAAGATGGTGTTTATTTCTCAGAACTGTCGCCTCGTCCGCACGACACAGGCATGGTAACGCTCGCGCAAACGCAGAACCTCAACGAGTTTGAGCTGCATTTGCGTGCAGTATTGGGATTGCCGATACCCATGATAGAACAGTTGCGTGCCGGAGCCAGTGCCGCAATACTGTCGCCTATAGAGACGGACGGTCAGCCGCGTTTCAAAGGGCAGGAAGAGGCACTTGCGGAACCGCGGACCGATTTGCGCATTTTCCGCAAACCGAAGGCTTGGCCGCACCGCCGTCTTGGTGTGGCGCTTGCCTACGATAACGTGGATTGCGATATAGACACGTTGCGCGACAAGGCAAAAGCCGCAGCAGCCAAGATACAGGTTTATTAATAAAAGTCAGCAGAGATGAATACTATAATATCTCCTTCACTTCTTTCAGCCGATTTTGCCAATCTCGAGCGTGATGTTGAAATGCTTAACGCAAGCCAGGCCGACTGGCTGCACCTCGATGTCATGGACGGCGTTTTTGTTCCTAATATTTCGTTCGGTTTTCCCGTTATAAAAGCAATTGCGAAATATGCAAGGAAACCTCTTGACGTGCACCTCATGATTGTTCATCCCGAAAAGTATATCGACGAGGTAAAAGCTTCAGGCGCATATATAATGAACGTACATGTGGAGGCTTGTCCTCATTTGCACAGAGTAATACAGCAGATTCATGCCGCCGGAATGCTGGCCGGCGCGACTTTGAACCCGTCAACGCCTGTCTCAATGCTTGAAGATGTAATTTGTGACCTCGATTTGGCACTTATTATGTCAGTTAATCCGGGCTTTGGCGGGCAGCGGTTTATTGAGCAATCGCTTAAAAAAGTCGAGAAACTGCGTACTTTGGTGGATGAGTCCGGTTCAAGCGCACTTATCGAGGTAGATGGCGGGGTTAATCTGGAGACAGGAAAAATGCTTGTCGACGCTGGTGCGGATGTGCTCGTTGCCGGTTCGGCGATATTCAACTCTCCTAATCCTGAAGCAGAGATAGAGGCTCTGAAATCCTTGGAATAAGCAGCATAACCATTTCCAATATGGCGTATAACGGCAAAAAAAATGCGGATGCTTCACGCCGCAGGCCGGAAAGCCTCGGTAATGCGTTTGAAAACTATCCTGTACTGCGCTATGTGCTTCCGTTGGCTATAGGAATAGCCGTTGGAAACGCAGGGCGCAGTGTCTTTTCGGAGTACAGCAGTGTGTTTTTTGCCGCAACGCTTGTTTCTGCCGCACTTCTCATAGCAATGCTGTTCGTGAAGCATTACAGCGTTGAAAAAGTATGGTTCGGAGTAGTTGTCAACTTATTCTTTGTTTCGTGGGGCACGTATACTTTTCTTCGTTCGGACGATGCTTTGCGCTGTTCCTGGTCGGATTCTCCTGCTGTGTATGAAGGAGTGGTTTATGATTGCCCTAAAAAGTATGACAAAGTGTCAAGAATGCGTGTGCGTCTGACATCGTGTTATGAAAAAGGCACTTATAAGACATTGTCGCGCACAATAGAGCTCACGGCTATGCGTTCGCCTGAAACGGATACGCTTGACACGGGCGACGGGGTCATGTTTTTTTCTACAGTAAGCACTCCACGCAACACAGGTAATCCATACGAGCCCGACTATGCTTCTTCGCTAATCCGTTCCGGTGTATCGGGAACAGCTTTTGCCTATAATGGCAAGCTCAAACCGTTGAGCCAGGAGAGGGCGCTAAGTATCATAAATCAAAACCTCGGTTTCTTCGAGCGCGCTGCCTTGCGTGCGAGACAGTTCCGTGACTACCTGCAAAACAAATACGAACTTTCGGGAATAGGTGGCGAAAGTCTTGCTGTGTTGTCTGCCCTTACGCTCGGTGACAAACACTTGTTGGAACGCTCAACGCGCGAATTGTTTTCCATTACGGGTGTAAGCCATGTTTTAGCCTTGTCTGGCCTGCATTTAGGAATAATCTACGGCATTCTGCAGTTTTTGTTTACGGCGGGTGGCTTTGCTCGACGCATGAGAGTACCGGCTCAAGCGGTTATAATAGTTTTTATCTGGATATACGCGTTGATGGCCGGTATGCCGGCTTCACTAATCAGGGCGGCAATAATGTATTCACTTGTGTCGTTGGCTGTTATCATGGGGCGAAAGGCTGTAACGCTGAACAATCTTTTTGTTGCGGCTTTTTTGATTCTGTTGTTCAACCCCATGTCGCTTTTCGACATAGGGTTTCAACTGTCTTTTGCTTCGGTGTTCTTCATCCTGGCATTCGTGCGAGCCATTACGCCGGTATATATGCTCAAACGCCCGGTTTTGGGTAAGTTGTGGGGCATGGTTGCCGTTTCTCTGTGTGCGCAGATGGGTGTGGCACCGCTTGTGGCGTATTATTTCAACCAGTTCCCGGTATATTTTATTTTCAGCAATCTTGTTGTAGTTCCTGTTTCGTTCGTTCTTGTTGCCATAGGGCTGGCTTTCCTTGTTCTGTCCTGGTTTCAGCCGTTAGCGGCCGCTTTGGCTTGGGCTTTGAAACTTGTTTTGTCATCAATGCTTGGGGTGTTGGATGTGATAAGCGGCTTACCACACGCTTCGGTATGGATTTATCCTTCATTGCTTACGGTTATGCTGGTTTATGCAGCTTTCTTTTTTGCGGTAATTTACCTGCGCAGGAAAAGTATGCTGTATTTTGTGCCGTTTGCATGTTGCGGGCTTGCCGCAGTGATAGTGGAGACCGTCAGCAATGCAAAGGAAAGGGACGTGGCAGGAATTTATTTTTATAAAGGGCTTTCATGTCCGGTGGTACAGTTTGTAGTTTCGCGCGGTGAGTCTTACGTTTATGCCCCGTCGCGCTATGCCGACTCGGTGGTAGTTAAATCATTGTCCGGCATATCGCGTAATTTTTGGCGACGTTGCGGAATGAATGTCCCCAAACGTATCCCGGACACGTTTGTCTCACCTGTTGTTTTACGCAAAGGATGTATGGTGCAGTTTGGCAGGCAAAGGGTGTGCGTTCTCGATACTGCTGTCCGGCAGTACCGTATTCCTGAGGGAATGTCGGCGGATATAGTTTATGTGGCCCGTGGTTTCAGAGGGAACCTCCCTGATTTACGGCAGCATTTGCGGACTGAGATGGTAGTGTTGGGCGAGAGGCTTTCGGATTACCAACGCAGGGATATAACGGGCAAATGTATTGCTGCAGGTGTCAAATATTATGACATGGAATCAAAAGGTGCTTTAAAATTGTCGGCGCAATAGGGGCGTGACTTCCTTTTTTACTAATTTTGCCTTTCAAACTTTATTAAAACCTATACGAATGCTTTCACCTATACTTGACGAACGCGGATTGCAGTGCTGGCATAATTTTATTGACCGGGCAGAGAATGTTGTTATAACGGCACATTCAGGCCCTGACGGGGACGCTGTGGGCTCTTCGCTCGGATTTGCCGAATACATGCGTTCGCAAGGAAAAAAAGTTACGGTGGTAATGCCGAACAAGTTTCCCGATTTCCTGCGGTGGATGTGCGGAGCGGGCGATATAATGATATATGAGGATAATGCTTCGCACGCCGATGAGGTGATTAAGGCGTGCAACATAATTTTCTGCCTTGACTACAACGATTTGGGGCGTGCCGACAAGCTTGGCGAATCCATAGCGGCCAGCAATGCGCATAAAATCATGATTGACCACCACCTTAACCCGTCGGGCTTTGCGGACTTTGAAGTGTCACACCCCGAGATGTCATCGACAAGTGAACTGGTTTTCCGGCTTCTTTGGCAACTGGACGGATTCGGGCAACTTAGCCTCGACGGAGCCGCGGCAATTTACTGCGGCATGATGACCGACACGGGGGCGTTCACATATAATTCCTCGAGTCCGGATATTTATTATATCATAGCCAGGCTTTTGGAAAAAGGAATAGACAAGGACAGGATATACCGCAACGTATATAACAATTATTCGCGCAACCGCGTGCGGCTCATGGGGTATGTGTTGTATCGCAAGCTGCATTTTTACGGCAAGTTGCGCGCGTGCATATATACGCTCACACAGGATGAGATGTCGAATTTCAATTTCCAGAAAGGCGATACCGAAGGTTTTGTGAATTTGCCTCTAATGGTTCACGACATGCAGCTCTCGATAGCTTTGCGCGAAGATACCGACCGGCAGAAGATACGTGTTTCGTTGCGCTCGGTGGATGATTTCCCCTGCAACGAAATGGCAGCGCGCTTTTTCAACGGCGGAGGACACCTGAATGCCGCAGGCGGGGAACTGCGTTGCACTATGGCGGAGGCGGAAAAGATTGCGGCAAAGGCCGTCGAAGCATATAAAGACCGGCTTTAAAAATTGAAAAACCGGACGGGGAAAATGGCATTTTTCGATGTAAAAAATTGAAAACTGATTTTCACTCCGTTAAACCCACATAGGAGCAAAGAAAAAATACAAGGCACATATTTTAAAATATGTGCCTTGTATTTTAAAATATCTCAGACCTATTTTTTGCCCCTTGAAAACCGGGATTAAAACTGTGCGAAAAACGTGGACAAATACTGACAACGCATTTTGCCTTCAGTATTCCGCCCGGTTCACTTACGCAAAGCGGGGGCAGGGGAGTGCCCTTATGGGCAGGACACTTATGCGCCGATACAAAAAATTGCGGGTGTGTGGCTAAGGTCGGGAATCTCTGTGCTGCGCCAGCGGGCAACGGTTTGCGTGCGTATGTACTCGTTCTCGCAAGTAAGTCCGGCTGCAATGCAAAGGCGTGTGGAAGGACTGAGAGTTTTGAGCAGCGATTCGATAAAGCGTTTGTTGCGGAATGGCGTTTCGATGAAAATCTGCGTTTGGCGTTCTTTCACGGCACGTGTTTCGAGGCGGCGCAGCGTATGTTGCATTTCGTTTTCGTTGATGGGCATGTAACCGTTGAAAGCAAAGCTTTGGCCGTTCATGCCCGAGGCCATTAAGGCCAGAAGTATTGACGACGGTCCAACGAGCGGAACCACTTTAATGCTCTCTTTTTGTGCTATTGCCACAATTGTCGAGCCGGGGTCGGCTACGGCAGGGCAGCCGGCTTCGCTCAGCATTCCCACAGCCTGCCCCTGGCGTATGGGTTGAAGATATTGCGCGTATGTGTCCGAGTCGGAGTGCTTGCCCATGGGGTAGAACGTTATGGAATTTATGTCAATGCTTTTGTCGATGAATTTAAGAAAGCGCCTTGCTGTGCGAACTTCCTCGACAATGAAATGTTTTATTTCGATTATAATGTCGTGGTTCACGGGTGGGAACACTTGTGCTGACGGCGTGTCGCCAAGGGTTGTTGGTATGAGGTAAAGGGCAGGAGTTATCATTTTAGTGAAGAATAGGTGTGTTTGAATCCGAGGTAATATTTGTATAATATGCTGCTTTTCAGAACTTCGGGTATGCGGGTCGTGACAGCCAGTTTCATGTTTTCGGCGCGTGCCTTGTCGTAGCCGGAGCGCATGGCCTTGAAATCCCTGCGTGCCTTGCGCACGGCCTTGAAAGCAGCATAGTCGCCCGAGGCGAGGAACTTGAGCGCAGCGACGTTGTCGAAAACCTTGCGGAAAAGCATTATCTTTTTCAGTTGGCAGTCGGGGGCGTTCTTGTAAATCATCAGAAGGTTGTTGCGGAAGTTGAGGTACGTTTTCTGCGGGTTCTCCTTTTTCAGCGTTGCACCTCCAACGTGGTACACGTGGCTTTGCGGGACGCAGGCAATCCTGTACCCCCTGCTGCGGAGCCTCCAGCATAAATCGATTTCTTCCATGTGTGCAAAAAAACGCCCGTCGAGGCCGCCGTTGTTTTTGTACACCTCGTTCCTTATCATGAGGGCAGCCCCGGTGGCCCAGAACACATCGGTTGTGTCGTCGTACTGCCCGCTGTCTCTTTCAACTGTATTGAAAATCCGTCCCCTGCAAAAGGTATATCCCCATTTGTCGATGAATCCTCCTGCGGCTCCTGCGTATTCAAAGAAGTCTTTCTGCTTGAATGAAAGGAGTTTGGGCTGGCAGGCTGCAACTTCGGGATTGGAATCGAGGAACTGCGTCATGGGGGAAAGCCAGCCGCGTGTTACTTCTACGTCGGAGTTTAGGAGTACGGCGTATTCTTCGTCAACTTGTGCGAGTGCCCGGTTGTATCCCTCGGCAAAACCGTAATTATGGTCGAGAACCATGAGTTTTACTGCGGGAAACTCATTACGTACAACGTCGCAGGACTCGTCGCTCGAACCGTTGTCGGCAACGTATATGCTTGCTTCGGGAGAATATTTAATGACAGACGGCAGGAAACGCCTTAGCATTCCGGCACCGTTATAGTTTAGGATTACTACTGCGGTTTGTTTCATTTCAGGTCGGTTATTTTGCCTACGAGGGCTGTTTGGTCATCATTGAATCCTTCGAGCAGAACTTCTACAATGGTATTGTCGAACGCTTTAGCCGATTTTGCCGGCAATTCGACGCGGATATAGTTGTCGGTGAACCCGTGCAGCGTTTCACCGTGCAACGCATGCTCGACGAGCACTTTCTTTTTTGTTCCAATATATTTATTGTAAAAAGTCTTACGCTTTTGTTCTGACAGTTCAATTAATCTTTGTGAGCGCTCGTGCTTTACTTCGGGCGACACCACGTAGGGAATTTTCAATGCCTGCGTTCCCGGACGCTCGGAGTAGGAGAAAACGTGCAGTTGCGCAAAGTCGAGTTCTGAAAGAAACCTGAATGTCTCTTCGAAAAGCTCGTCGGTCTCGCCTCGCGTTCCTACAATTACGTCTATTCCTATGAATGCGTCAGGTATTACAGAATGTATGGTTGAAATTTTTCTTGCAAAAAGTTCTGTGTCGTATTTGCGTTTCATCAATTTCAGCACAGTGTCGCTTCCGCTTTGCAGCGGAATGTGAAAGTGCGGCATAAAACTGCGAGAGGAAGAGCAGAATGATATTATCTCGTCGGTAAGCAGGTTCGGCTCTATTGAAGAAATCCTGTATCGTTCGATGTTGGCAACTTTGTCGAGTGATTTCAACAGATTCTCGAATGTCTCGCCTGTAGTTCGTCCGAAGTCGCCTATGTTGACGCCTGTAATAACAATTTCCTTGCCTCCAGTCGCGGCTACTTCCTGAGCCTGCTCTATTAGTGAAGCAATGGAGGGATTGCGGCTGCGTCCACGTGCGTAAGGGATGGTACAGTAAGTGCAAAAGTAATTGCAACCGTCTTGTACTTTAAGGAAGTAGCGCGTCCGGTCGCCTTTGGAACATGATGGGAAAAAAGTTTTTATTCCGGATGTAGGACAACCGAGAACGCATGGCATGTTTCCTTCCTGTGAAATGCTCTTGTTGTGGAGGTATTCGGATATATACTCTATAATATGTCCTTTCTTTTCTGTTCCAACAACGAGGTCGACACCCTCGATTCCTGAAATCTCTTCCGGTTTCAGTTGTGCGTAGCAACCGGTTACAACAATGGTTGCGCCAGGGTTGTCTTTTATTAGTTTGTGTATCGTTTGCCGGCATTTGTGGTCGGCCATGCCCGTGACGGAACATGTGTTGATGATACATATGTCGGCGTTTGATTTACTTTCGGATATTGTAACTCCTGCGGCCCTCAGCTTGTCTTCGATAGTTGCCGTTTCGGCAAAATTCAGCTTGCAGCCGAGTGTTTGCAATGCGGCTTTCAAACCGGCAAGGTTGTTGATTTTCGACATAAAAGTCTGTTTTGAAAACTCAATTTAGCATTGCAAAGGTAACAATATTAGGCGTTGCAGAAAAATAAAAAAGAATTTACAGTAATAATACCTTGTAAATTAGTTGGATATGCGATTTCTCTTAAAAAAAATCTAAAAAAAACATACTCCGATGTACACCGTATTAGAAAAAGTACTTACCTTTGCACTGTTTTTAATAGAAGCAATTGATTGTTTTACTTTAAAAGAAAAGGAAAAATGAAAAAGTTAGTATTCATGTTCGTAGCTCTCGCTGCTATGTCTTTCGCATCTTGCGGCGGCAACAAAACTCAGGAAGCTCCTGTTGCTACAGATTCTGATTCTGTAGTTGTTGATTCTGCTGCTACTGACAGCGCAGCAACTGATACTGCTGCTGTTGACAGCGCTGCAGCTGCTACGGAAGAAGCTCCCGCTCAGGAGTAATTTCGAGAGGAGAAGAGAGAATTGAAACCTGTAAGGACAAAGTCCTCGCAGGTTTTTTTTGTTTTCTACTTTTTCAAATGTCGTATATTTGTTAGGAACGGGTATAGGCATATTGTGGTGAAAAACGTCTGCCGGTTATGTGCAGAATGAGTATGGCTGTATTTGTCCGCATTTTAAGCACTATTTTCAGTCTGGTTTTCATGTGGCAAAAAAATAGTGGCTTGCTTTTTAAAATTAGTGGCTCGGATTTTGAAATCCGAGCCACTAATTTTTTCTTTGCTCCTATGTGGGTGTAATGTGGTGAAAATCAGTTTTCACTTTTTTTGTTCCAAAACAGTTGTTTTTTTGTGTTCGGTTTACATTGGTTTTTTGTCCGAATTCGTGATTCCCGCAGTTGCCGCATCAGTTCGCGGATTATTGTAAAAGTAGCTTGAATGCGTTATAATGCCCCGGCGCTAATAAAATATGTGTGATTCGTAATTGCTTGTTTTCATCTTAAAGCAGATGTTAGGCCGGAATACTGCCTAACATATTGGAATCACATGTGAAAGTATGGTGAACTTGGTAGTGTAGTAAAAGGAATCTTGATGTTATTATGCTACAAGGCCGCAACAGTTTAACTGTTGCGGCCTTGTAGGTTGAGTTATGATTTGCCGGTTTTTTAGTCCGGATTCCTTCTTTTGTTAAGCCTGTGCTTCTTCTACTTCAGCAGCGGGTTCGGCAGCTTCTTTGGTTTCGGCTTTTGCGTTTTCGTCAACAACATTGAACGGAACGTTTACCGAAACTTCCTTGTGCAGATGTACTACTGCGTGATAGCTTCCAATTTCCTTTACATCCTTGACATCGATTTTCTTGCGGTCGATGTCGAAGCCTTTTTCTTTAAGAAGATCGGATATTTGCAGTGAGTTCACAGAACCGTAAATTACACCGGTGGGGCTTACTTTTGTAGCAACCACCAATGCTTCGAGTTTAGAAAGCTGCTCAGCAAGTGCGAGTGCGTCGTTTTTGATTTTTTCGAGTTTGTGAGCACGCTGTTTCAGTTTTTCTTCCAAAACTTTCTTAGCCGACTTGCTGGCTATTACGGCTTTCTTGTAGGGTATGAGGTAATTGCGGCCGTAGCCGTTTTTTACTTTTACAATATCGTCCTTGTATCCTAATCCTTGTACGTCTTCTAACAGTATAATTTCCATTGTGTGTCCTCCTTCTTTTTATTTCATCAAATCAGTTACGAATGGAAGAAGAGCGAGATGACGTGCACGCTTAACTGCCTGGGCAATACGACGCTGGTATTTCAGTGAAGTTCCGGTTATGCGGCGGGGAAGTATTTTTCCTTGCTCGTTCAGGAATTTCTTCAAGAATTCAGGGTCTTTGTAGTCAATGTATTTGATTCCGCTCTTTTTGAAACGGCAGTATTTCTTTTTCTTAAGCTCTATTGTGGGCGGAGTTAAATATCTTATTTCTGATTGTTCCTGTGCCATTGTTTATTCCTCCTCTTTCTTTTCTTTTTTTGTTGCGGCGTTTTTCAGCGTATTGTGCTGCGTATTTCTCCATCTTGACTGTAATGAAGCGGATTACTCTTTCGTCACGGCGGTATTCGGTTTCCAGCTGTTGGATAAGAGTAGGCTCTGCCTTGAATTCAAACAGGATGTAGAAGCCTGTTGATTTTTTCTCAATGGGGTAAGCCAATTTTTTCAGTCCCCAATTCTCCTCGTTCAAGAGTTCTGCGTTGTTTTTAGTCAGAATCCCTTTGAATTTTTCAACCGTTTCCTTCATCTGCTCTGCAGACAAAACGGGAGTAAGTATGAAAACGGTTTCGTACTGGTTCATCATTTACTATAAAGTTTTTGTTTGTGAAATCGGGTGCAAATTTACGGTTTTATTTTTTATTGGCAAAACGTTGTAAGTTCTATTTTAAGACGTTGCCGGTATTACTTATTAAAATATTATTTTTGTATAAAAGCTTATTGTGCGAATGGAACCTCTTGTTGATATTGACGTGCGATTGATATTTGCCATTTTGAACGGCAAGGTGTCGGCGGCCATAAGCCGCAAGTTGTTGCATAATTTTCATGCGGCGGGGCTTGACCTTACGCCGGAGCAGTGGAATGTGCTGCAGCATTTGAAGCAGCGCGACGGTGTGTCGCAGCAGGAGTTGTGCGACGCAATGTACAAGGACAAGCCCGGAATGGTAAGGCTGATAAACTCGATGGTGTTCCTCAACCTCGTTACGCGTACACCCAACCGTTTTGACCGGCGCAAAAACATAATCCGCCTTACGCAAAAGGGTATTGACATGCAGGAGTCGGCCATACGCGTGGCGTTGCTTACATTGAAGGAAGCGTTGCGGGGATTGAGCTTGAACGAGATTCGCACGTCGCAGGATGTTTTGCGCAGGGTTTTTGAGAATACGGCGGGCGAACATAGGCAATAGGTCACTTTGCAGCAGGTCTAAGGGATATGGATACTTTCAGGGATTTTTGAAACCCTGCAATAAGATACGATTCTCCTCTCTCTGGAGGTAGAAAAAAATATGTCTGACATATTTTAAATTATGTCAGACATATTTTGAATTATCTCAGAGATATTTTTTCCCTTGCCTAAGGGCGTTGATTTTTTAGTTGGGTATAATCAGCTTGTAGCCCTTTCCGTGTATGTTTATAATCTCTACGTTTGAATCCGGGCGCAGGTGCTTGCGCAGCTTTGTAATGTAAACGTCCATGCTGCGGGCGTTGAAGTAGTTGTCGTCAACCCAGATTGTTTTCAGTGCGAAGTCGCGTTGCAGTATTTCGTTTGCGTGTTCGCAAAGAAGTTTGAGCAAGTCGCATTCCTTGGTTGTGAGTTTTGTAACGTCCTCGCCGCGGGTAAGCGTTTGTTTCTGCGTGTCGAATACGAAACTTCCTATCTGGTATGTGGTGGCTTCGTTGTTCTTCTTTCCGTTCACGCGGCGCAGTATTGCCTCAATGCGGAATACGAGTTCTTCCATCGAGAAAGGTTTCGTGATATAGTCGTCTGCTCCGATTTTGAAGCCGTTCAGTATGTCTCCCTTCAGTGTTTTTGCCGTTAGGAAGATGATAGGTATCTCGGCGTTCAGCTGTCGGATTTCACGAGCCAGTGTAAAGCCGTCCTTTTTAGGCATCATAACGTCAAGCACGCAGATGTCGTATTTGTTTTTCATGAAAGCGCGGAAGCCTAACTCACCGTCTTGGCACAGCTCGGTGTCGAAGCCTTTGGCTTGAAGGTATTCGCGTAACAGGATGCCTAAGTTTTCGTCGTCCTCGCAGAGGAGAATTCTCATTTGTTCTTCCATATTAGTTTTGTTTTTTGATTATTGGTAATGATATTATGAATTTTGTTCCTTGACCGAATTCGCTTTCGGCGTGTATGTTTCCTTCGTGCACGTCGACAATGGATTTTACGTATGCCAGTCCGAGGCCGAATCCTTTCACGTCGTGCCTGTCGCCGGTGTGTACGCGGTAGAAGCGCCCGAATATTTTGTGCAGGTCCTCGCGCCGTATTCCTATGCCGTTGTCGGCAATGCACATTATTATATGCGAGCCCTCGTTGCGGGTTGAAATGTTCAGCTGCAGCTCCACATTTTCGCGCCGGTATTTAAGCGCGTTGTCCAGCAGGTTGAACACTACGTTTGTCATGTGCATTTCGTCGGCAAACACGGTGGCGTTCTTTGCGGACAGGTCTGTGGTTAGCGTTCCTCCCACGTTTTTTACTTTTATGGTATATGTGTGTGCAACGTCGGCTATGAGGTTGTTCAAATTAATTTCACGTTTGTTGTATCTTGCTTTGTTGCGTTCGAACAATGATATTTGCAATACTTTTTCAACCTGGAAGCGCAGCCGCTTGGTCTCGTCGTTAATTACTCCCGAAAGCTGCTCGAACATCTTTCCGCTCTTTGCCACCGCCGGGTCTGCCAGCATTTGTGCAGCAAGCGATATTGTGGATATTGGTGTTTTGAACTCGTGTGTCATGTTGTTGATGAAATCGTTTTTCATCTCGGTGTATTTTCTTTGGCGGAACACGAGTATCATTGTGAATATGTATGTTGCCAGCAATATTATCGACAATATGAGTGCCGGAATGATGAACCGCACGCTGCTGAATATGTATTTTCCCATGTCGGGGAAGTGCAGCTTGATGACAGTCATGTTTTCGGGCGGGTCGTTGGGGAAGAGTATCCTTGTAAAGGAGTGTTCGGACCCTTTGGCGTCGTAATCTGAGCAACGGTAGAGCTCGCGGCCTTCGCGCGTGAGGATTTGGAAGTGGTATGGCAGTTTTACGCCGTTGCTTTCGAGTTCGTATTTAAGTCTGCCGTCGAGAACGCGGAAGTCCACGCGCTCGTTTATTGGTTTTTTGCCCGATTCGGAAAGCAGGAAGAATATCACGTCATCGAGTTTCCTTTGCTGGTATACATAACGCTTCTTTATTATGTCCTGCATTTCCTTGGTCGTACCTATCGTGGTTATGGGGCCTTGATGGGTTATGTCCTTTGAAAATTTGGGTATCTTCATGCCGGGCATCATGCGCAGTTGCGGCCCTGACAATGTGCTGTCGTTTATGATTGGAGGATACAGGTGCGACTTGAACTGTTTGTCCGAGGCCTTTTTCGATACAGCAGTATCTTCGGGTGTGGTTTTTTCCTCGGTTTTCAGGTATTTTTTTGCGTCGTTCAGCAGTCCGCGCTGTGTTTCGTCCAATTCTATTGTATAGATTACCCTGTTGATACTGCGGTTCACGGATTCGGTGAACTGCTCCCTGCGCATCTCAAGTATTTCTTCAAGGTAACTCAGTTGCAAATACAATAATATGGTGAAGCAAATGCCCACCACTATTACAATTATACGCATTGTTGATTTCTTCATACGGCAAATATAAAAAACGTAGTTAATGTCTGTTCCGGTTTAGATATTATAAAAATACGGATTTTAACATTATTAACCTTATTCGTTCACTGAAATTGCTTTATCGTTAATTATAAATATCGATTCAAGTGTGATATGTCTGATTTTTTTACATAATTATTGCTGGTTCTTGTTACGCCATATTAATAAAGTGCCTTTTCGCGTATGCAAGGTGCTCTTTATTGTAAAGGCTTTTTTAGCGGATACCGGCTGACGTTGGCGCAGCATGTTCCCGGGAGCGGGCAAAACAGACAAAGCATGCGCCTAAAATGGGGATAAAAAACAGCAGATTTTTTGGCGGGAGAATGAAAACTGTTTTTCAATTCTTTATACCCCGTTGGGAGCAAAGAAAAAATATGTCCGACATATTTTGAATTATGTCAGACATATTTTAAAATATCTCAGAGATAATTTCAGGCTGGTCGTAAACTTGCTTTTTGGAAACGGACAAAAGCATCACTATATTCCGGGTGTTTTTTCGGGTGCGGTATTTTGGTTATGTTGAAAGGCATGTGGAATGCGCAAAAAACTGCCTGCTTTTTTTACAGCTAAGGCATGGTGTGCAGAAAAACAACTGCGGCGGATGTTTTGATTATCCGCCGCAGTATAGTCGTATGTTCTTTAAGGATTGTTATTCTTCCGCATTCTCCTGTTCGAATGCCTTGATAAGTTTTTCCTGAACATCGCCCGGAACAAGCTCGTAGTTCGAGAATTTCATCGAGAATGAGCCGCGCCCTCCTGTTATGGAACTCAACGACGTTGAATAGTCGGACATTTCGGCAAGGGGTACGCGGGCCGAGAGTTTCTGGTATCCGTTCTCCGAGTCCATGCCAAGGATTATGGCACGGCGGCTTTGCAGGTCGCTCATTATGTCGCCCATGTAGTCGGACGGGATATATACTTCAACGGTATATATGGGTTCAAGGATTTTGGGGCCTGCTTCTTTGAACGCTGCGCTGAATGCGTTGCGTCCTGCGAGGGTGAAGGAGATTTCGTTTGAGTCGACGGGGTGCATTTTGCCGTCGTATACGATAACCCTCACATCGCGTGCGTATGAGCCGGTGAGCGGTCCGCGTTCCATGCGGCTCATTACGCCTTTCAGTATGGCCGGCATAAAGCGTGTGTCGATTGCGCCGCCAACTACCGAATTGATGAATTCGAGTTTGCCGCCCCATTCCAGTTCTATTGTCTCCTGGCTTCTCGGGGTAATGCGGTATTCCTGCCCGCCGAACTTGTAGACTGAAGGTGCGGGCGTGTTTTCGCCAAGCGGTTCTATTATTAAGTGGACTTCGCCGAATTGCCCCGCGCCGCCGCTTTGTTTCTTGTGGCGGTAGTCGGCGCGTGCGGCTTTTGTTATGGTCTCGCGGTAGGGTATGCGCGGCTCTCCGAACTCAACCTGGATTTTTTCATTGTTCTCAAGACGCCATTTCAGCGTGCGCAGGTGGAATTCTCCCTGACCGTGCACTAATGTCTGCCGCAACTCCTTGCTTTGTTCTACAACCCATGTCGGGTCTTCTTCGTGCATGCGGTTTAGTATCGACATCATCTTTTCTGTTTCCGATTCGTTCACCGCCTTGATGGCACGGGTATATTTGTTGTCGGGATACTTTATGAAATTGAACCTGTATTCGCAGTCTTTTCCGTTTAGCGTGTTGCCGCGTTTTACGTCTTTCAGCTTTACGGTGCAGCCTATGTCGCCGGCCTGCAGCTCTGAAACTTTTTCGCGTATTGAGCCTGACGGGCAGAACAGTTGTGCAATGCGCTCCTTTGACCCCTTGTCGGCATTTGTAAGGTCGTCGCCTTCACGTACCGTGCCGCTCATGACTTTGAAATACTGCACCTCGCCGATATGCGGCTCAATGCCCGTCTTGAAGAAGTAAATGGATGTCGGGCCTTCGGAGTCGGGTTTCACTTCGTTGCCGGCAATGTCGGTTACTTTAGGCATTTCGTCAACGAAAGGAACTACGTTGCCGAGGAACTCCATCATGCGGCGTACACCCATGTCTTTGCTTGCGCATACGCAGAACACCGGGAAGATGTTCCTTTCAATTAGTCCTTTGCGTATGCCTTCGCGCATTTCGTCTTCGGTAAGGTTTTCTGTGTCGAAGAACTTTTCCATTAGTGTCTCGTCGTTTTCCGCTGCTGCTTCAACGAGTTTAGCGTGCCATTCGGCTGCTTTTTCCGCCTGGTCGGCAGGAATTGCTTCTATTGTGGGAGCTCCGCCTTCGGGTTTCCAGGAATATTTCTTCATTAGCAGCACGTCTATCATCGTGTTGAAGTCAGGGCCTGTCTTTACGGGGTATTGTACGGGAACAACCTTGCTTCCGTAAATAGAGCGGAGCTGCTCGATGATATTGTCGTAGTCACATTTCTCGTCATCAAGCCGGTTGATGAGGAATATAACTGGTTTGTTAAGTTTTTCGGTATAGCGGAAATGATTATGTGTGGCAACTTCGGGGCCGTTTTGCCCGTTTATCATTATTACGGCGGTGTCGGTAACGCTAAGGGCCGTAATTGTAGCGCCGATAAAGTCGTCAGAACCTGGGCAGTCGATGAAATTCAACTTTTTCCCGTTCCATTCCGTGTGGAAAGGTGTTGCAAATACGGAATAGCCGTATTCCTGTTCTACTGGAAAATAGTCGCTGACGGTATTTTTTGCGGTAATGCGTCCGCGTCGTTGAATCTGACCACTTTCATAAAGCAAAGCTTCGGTGAGAGTGGTCTTTCCCGCCCCGTCGCTGCCGAGAAGAGAGATGTTCTTAATCTCTTTTGTCTTATAGACTTTCATGTGAATTAAATTTATAAGGTTTGTATTTTCTATTCTGTCGTGATTTTCACGAAACCGGTTTGCAAGTTGCGATTTTTTCATGAATTAGGCAATAGATAGCTTGTTTTTTTTCTGAAAAAGCACGATTCGTTAATTTTGCAATGCGGCGTTTGGCCGTTTTGTACATAAATAACGACATCATGGCCGGAATATATGTTCATGTTCCTTTCTGTAAGACGAGGTGCAGCTATTGTGATTTCTATTCCACTACATTCGGGGCGGAGGTAATGGAGAAATACACCGCACGAGTGTGCGTTGAACTTTCAGCACGCAAGAAATACCCCGGTTCAGGGAAGATTTCGAGCTTATATTTTGGAGGAGGAACTCCTTCACGCCTGGAAATCCGGCAGCTGAAGCGTTTGTTTGATTGCATTTGCGATAATTTCGAAATTGCTGACGGGGCGGAAATAACCGTAGAGGCCAATCCCGATGATTTGTGTGACGAATATGTGCAGGCACTCCGTACCTTGCCTTTCAATCGTGTGAGTATGGGCGTGCAGAGCTTCAATGATAATTTGCTTGCGGTCATAAACCGGCGTCATACGGCGCAACAGGCTGTGGACGCATTCAACAGGCTGCGCGGAGCCGGTTTCGGGAACATCAGCATTGACTTGATTTACGGGCTTCCGGGCGAAACATTGGCTATGTGGGAAAATGATGTTGTTAAAGCGGTAACAATGAAGCCGGAGCATGTCTCTGCGTATGCGTTGACTTACGAGCCGGGAACACTGCTCTACAGTCGCAGGCGGGCAGGTGAGATAGCTGAAGCCGACGAGGATTTATATGTCTCCATGTACGGATTGCTTATGGACAGGTTGAATGAGGCCGGATACGAACACTATGAGATTTCAAACTTTGCACTTCCCGGCCGTCGTGCCGTGCACAATTCGTCATATTGGACGGGTGAGCCTTACTTGGGCGTAGGACCGGGAGCGCATTCGTATGACGGTGTGAGCCGTCGGTGCAATACGCCTGATGTTATGTCATACATATCGAGCGACGGCGATGTTCCGCACGAGTCCGAACTGCTTGATGTGGATACAAGGTATGATGAAATGGTGATGACCCGCCTGCGTACTCGTGAGGGGATAGACTTGGGCTTGGTGCGGGATGAGTTCGGTGGCCAAAGGCTTGATTATTTGATGGAAAATGCCGCGCGGTCCATAGCTGCCGGGCAGCTTGAAGAGTATGAATGCAAAGGAAGGCGAATGCTGCGCCTTACACGCAAGGGCATATTTGTTTCGGACGAGATAATGTCAGACATGATGGCAGGATGATAGTCCACAATGTGGCCGCGTGCCGAAGCAAAAGGCGGTAAGACGCTGAAGGGTGGGGCGGCCGGCTTATTGTTGCGGAAAGGGGAGGATATTCGTTATGTATGGCAGGAGATGTAAAAAACAAGTCTGACATAACTTTATATGTCAGACTTGTATGTCATTATAGCGGCAACGTACAGCCGCGGGCAGTTTACGCCTGTTTAATCGTTTTATCTGTAGCCGCGCTGAAATGTTATTTCGTAGAAACATGCGTACACATTTCCGCTTGCGTCTTGCTGGCCTTCGGTGCTCGGTACGATGAGACGTACCTTTGCTATTTCTTCATCGGGCGATGACTGGCGGCCTATGTTTACATAGCTGAAAGGTATAAGCCATCCCGAGGGCACGGAGCCGCCGTAGTACGAGTACATCGAACCCGATACGAACGAGGCCGTAAATGTGCCAAGCGTATTTGTAACGGTCATTACGTCGGGTATGGCAACGCTGTACAGGTTGTCGTTCGACGTTTGTATCGAGTCGCCCCGCAGGTTCACCTCGGTGTATCTTGCCAGTACCGTGGCGGTTTCGCCGTTCTTCAGTTTTTCGCCGGCTCCCTTGCGAACTATCTGCATGTACACGCCCGATGATTTGAAAAGCACGTATTCGTTTTCTTGCAGGTTGGTAGTAGAATCCTGGGCTTCGAACTGTGCTTCGGATATGGTTTTGATAGGTGCGACGTATATAAGAGTGTCGTCCGAGTCGAGAGCCTTGATTAAAGTTCCTTTATTGATGAAGGAACGTATTACTTTGCGCTCGCGTTCCCGGCGTTCGCCGTAGCTGTCTTCATCTTCGCACGACTGTAAGGTGAACCCTGCCATTACAAGCGCGATTGCCGCAAGAATGAATAGTTTGCTTTTATGCATCGTTTAAGGTTTTGCATTGTTATTTGGTGGCAAAAGTAAGAAGAAAATATCACATTTTGCCGTTATGTAAGGTTTTTTAGCTTGCAGCGTGCGGCGGGCGAGACATGCCGCATTCACACGGTGCTGCAAAAGGGCGTTTCTATATTGCTTTTCAAGGTTCGGAAATGGGGTAAAAAAGATAACGTAAAACGCTCCGGAAATAATAGTTTTTTTGTGCGGAAAATTGAAAACTGGTTTTCAGAGCGTTTACCCCGCATGGGAGCAAAGAAAAAATTAGTGGCTCGGATTTTGAAATCCGAGCCACTAATTTTAAAAAGCAAGCCACTAATTTTTTGCCCCTTGAAAACCCGCCCGGCTGGTGCCGGAGACCAATGGCCCTTCGGGCGCATATCCGTTTGCCTGCGCGTCCCGAAAATGCGGACAAAACGCAGATACGTGGAAAAGCCACGCGACTTTGACCCTCTCCGAGCAAAGAAAAAATAGGTCAGACATATTTTGAAATAGGTCGGACATATTTTAAAATATCTCAGACATATTTTTTGCCCCCTGAAAACCCGTTCGAAAAACCTGCTTTTGGAAGCGGACATATCGGACGGGAGTTTTTCGTTGTATGAAACAGCAAGGGGTTTCTATTGATGTTGTGTTGTTTTTATCGGGTAAAAAAATGAATGCCGGGCACATAATGCCCGGCATTCGTTATATGATGTTGCTTTTTTGGCTTTTTGTTATTCGGCCGAGGTGAGCGGCTTTATCACGAACGTGAAATCGCGGTCGCCATAAGGCATTTGATATTCCGGTTCGGGCCATGCTCCCCACGAGTTGACGCAGCCAAGGCCGAACTGCCTCTGTGATATGTGAACTACCGTGAACGGGCGTTGCACAAGGTCGCCCGAGTGGCTCTGGTGTTTGTTCTTGTCTGGGCCGTCGTCAAGGTCGGAAGTCAGATAATTGAGCGACGAGCATTCCATGGGGGCGTTGGAGTAGAATTCCAGCCCCATGCCTTTGGGCGAGAGCACGCGCCACCAGCGTACATCAGTGTGGTTGCCGCTTTCTTGCGGGCGAACGTATCCCCAGTACTGGTTCTCGACGAGTTGCCTGAATATTCCGATGTGCTCGCTGTTGTTGCGGTCGATGTAGTTCTCTCCCGGGCCACGGCCGTAGTATTCAAGATTTACGAAATCGCGCGGCATCACGAGCTGCATTCCGTAACGGAACATCTGCGGCTTGTCCTTGGCGTTGGGGTCGGTAATGAGTTTCTGGTTCACAATGAGCTGGCCGTCGGGGCGCAGTGTGTATGTCATCTCGAGTTTTGCGGATACTCCCGGCATGTCGTATTTTGCGATTACCTGCTTTGCTTCGCCGAGTTCCTTGCATTCGAATGATTTGAGGTCCATTTGCGGGTTTTTCCATGCAGCGAAGTGGTTTTGCAGGCCGGCTCCGTAGTCGTTGTCGGTTGGTGCGCGCCAGAAGTCGGGCACGAGCGAGTAGCCTTTCTTGAATGCCGGCGCGTTGTCGATGTCGAGGTAGTCAATCCAACCGGTGCTCTTGTTGAATGTAACGGTTGTGTGGCCTGCTGCAAGCGACAGGCATGCGAGTTGTTCTTGTTTTACAACCTTCTCGGCCGGTGCCGCGGTTTCGTCTTTCTTCTTCGACTTCTTTACGGTTCTTATTTCCGGCTGTTCGGCAGTAGCTTTTGGCATGAGGCTCTCTACTGTCGGGAACTTATACTGGCTTACCGGCAGTTGCTGGTGTGCTATCACGTAGTTTACATCTAAGAGCGGTTCTACAGTCTTGATTCTGAAATTGATGTTCAGCAGCAGTTCCTTGTCTTTCGCGTCGTCGGGAACGGAGAAGCCTTTGAGGGATATTTGCCGGCGTTCCTGCGGTTTTACATTCAATGCGTCTTCGTTGCCTTTTGCAATGCTTTCGCCGTTTGCGAGCAATTCCCATTCAAGGCGGACGTTCGAAAGGTCGCGGAAGAAGTATTCATTGTAAATTTCCAATTCTCCTTTGCTTATATTTATAGGCGTAACCCAAATGTCCTGGTATATGTGGCGTATTTCGCTTGCCTCGGGCTCGGGTTCGCGGTCGGGGCGTATGAAACCGTTGTTGTTGAAGTTGTGGTCGGTAGCCGGGTAACGTCCGAAGTCACCTCCGTAAGCGAAAATAATGGAGCCGTTTTCGTTCTTGGTGCGTAAGCCCTGGTCTACGAAGTCCCATATATATCCTCCCTGATATTTGGGATATTTGCGTACCAAGTCCCAGTATTTTTTGAATCCGCCGGTGCTGTTGCCCATGGCATGCGCATATTCGCACTGAATAAGGGGGCGCGGGTCATCGCCCTGGCAGTATTTTTCGCAATCGGCGTAAGTATAATACATCGGGCAGTAGATGTCGGTCTTGCCTCCCTTTGTCCAAATGGCCTGCTCGTAATGTATCGGGCGCGAGTTGTCGTAAGCCTTGACAAGGTCGTATGCCTTTTCGAAGTTAGGCCCGTAGCCGGCTTCGTTGCCGAGGCTCCATACAATAATAGACGGGTGGTTCTTGTATATCTTTATATTGTAGTCGTTGCGCTCAAGGTGCGTTTGTTCATAAAGCGGATTCTTTGCGAGAGTTTTATCGCCGTATCCCATTCCGTGCGATTCTATGTTCGCCTCAGCCGTTACGTAAAGGCCGTACTTGTCGCACAGTTCATACCAGCGCGGGTCGTCGGGGTAATGGCAGGTTCGCACGGCGTTCAGGTTGTGCTCTTTCATTATCTTGATGTCCTGAATCATTCTCTCTACAGAAATTACGTATCCGCCGTCGGGATCCATTTCGTGGCGGTTTGCGCCTTTTATCAAGATAGGTTTGCCGTTCACGCAAAGCTGTGAGTTTTTTATTTCAACTTTGCGGAATCCTACTTTCTGCGGTATTACCTCGATAATATCTTTGGCCTCTTTGCCGTCTGAAAGTGTTATGTACAGGTCATAAAGGTTAGGTGTTTCGGCAGTCCATTTTTTAGGATTCTCAACGTTAATCGTTTCGACAAAGTTTCCTTTTGAATCTACCTTGCCTTCTATTGCTTTTATTTCCTGTCCTGTCGGGTCGCAGAGGCTAAGTTTTACTTCGCAGCCTTTTGCGCGCGGTGCGGTTACGTTTACTTTCAGCGTTCCGTCGGTGTAGTTGTTTGTCAGGTCGGGAGTAATAAATACGTCGTCGATGTGTTTTTTGGGGCGTGCGTAGAAATATACTTCGCGTGCGATACCTGTGAGGCGCCAGAAGTCCTGGTCTTCAACGTATGAGCCGTCGCACCAGCGCATAACCTGCATTGCCACGAGGTTTTTCTTGCCCGGTACGAGGTATTTGGTAACGTTGAACTCCGCAGCTACTTTGCTGTCTTCGCTGTAGCCTACGAATTTGCCATTAATCCAGACTTCGAGGTTTGAAGTGGCGCTTCCCACGTGGAAATAGATGTCTTCGCCTTTCCATGTTTCTGGAATTTCGAACTCGCGGCGGTATGAGCCGGTGTAGTTGTTTTTCTCTTCAACGAAGGGCGGGTTCGATTCGAATTGTGTAGCCCATGCGTAACCCACGTTCTTGTATGTGGCGTCGCCGTATCCGTTTACTTCGAATATTGCAGGCACATTGAATTCTACCCATTTCGAATCGTCGTATCCTACTTTGTAGAAATCAACGGGGCGTTTGTCGTGATCTTTCACGAAATTGAATTTCCATTTGCCTTCTGCCGACATGTACAGCTTCGAGGCTGTCTTGTCCCAGGCCTTAGCCAGTTGCTGCGATTCGTAGGCAAAGAAATTTGCGCGTGACGGTTCGACGTTCACACGGTTTACGTTCGGGTCGAGCCAACGTTCTTTCTTCTCTTGCGCTGTGGCCACTATGGCTGTGAGGCATAGGCAGGCCAGGAGCGTGTTTCGGAATTTGTTCATTCTTGTTTGGTTTTAGATTTTAAGAAAATAATTGTGATGTATCTGAGCAGTTGGGGCACAAGTGCTGCGCCCTTGTTTTTATTTGTAAGGCAGGTTAGTATTGTTCATTCGTCCTTGCAGGCAATGCACTCGGCTTCCACGAGCCATTGCGGCCTACACACTTTGGCAAGGGTTATTACCGTTGGAACGTCGCCCAGTTTTGCTTTCAGCACACGCTCTACGGTATGCCTGTCCGAATAGTCGCGTATGTAGGCTATTACGGCTTTTATGTCACTAAGCCGGGTGTTTGCGTCAGCCAGCAAGGCTCCGATGTTCTCAATCAGTCTTTCGGTTTGTTTTTCGGGGTCGTTAAGGTAAATGCAGTTGCCGTGTTTGTCTATGCTTGCCGTTCCCGATATGTACGAGGTCGTGTTTATGCCAGTGTTCAGTGCCGTGCCGCGTTCGAAAGCCACCCCGTATTCTGCCGTAGGGTTGAGGTGGTCTAAGGCATGCAGGTATTTTATTTCGCCGGCTTTTATGTTTTCTTTCGACAGGAAGTCTACGGCCACCACGGCGTCGGGGCAATCACTATATCCGCATATCCCGGTAGAGGCTATGAAGTGTGTGTCGACGGCAAGGCCGTTTTGCGAGAAAAACTCGTTCCTGCCTTTTACAACGCCGGAGTAGTTCCTGTCGATGTCGCGCACAAAGAGCCATGTGCGTACCGTGTTGTCGGCTAAGGTCATGCCGTATTGCGCGAGTAGTGCCTTGTGGTGTTCGAAAGCCAGCGTGGTCTGTTGCCTTCCGTCGGCATTTTTAATTTCGTCGCTTTTAAAGCGGACGGTGTGGTATATATATATGCCTTGCGGCGTGATGATTCGTTTTATGTTGTCGGCGATAGATTCGACGGTTGCGTTTTTTGCGAATTGCGCCATGATCGTAATGCGGCTTCCGTCGACGGGCGGCTGCTCTATGTACGATACGGCACATTTGTCGAGTGTTTCTTTCAGTTCGCTGTTCTCTACGGCAGGTAGCTGGTTTATTATGTCGCTGAAAAACACCCTTGCCCAAACGAGCGCCTCGTTGTTCTTTTTGTGCAGTTCTTTCTCGGTTTGCAGTTTTTCGCTCAACGAAGAAGCCAACTGTTCCGGACTGATCGCGTTGTCCGGTTTTAATATTATGAAATTACAGCTATCAGTCATTTATTTCCTCCTTGTGGCACAAAGATAGGTATTTTATTTTCTATGAACATATATTAAAATAGTCAAATTGCGCGTTTTGGCGCATTATACCCTTATGTGGTGATATTTTTGACGGTAGGTAGGCTTATGGTAGTTCTTGGATGAATATATATTCTACAAGAGCGGATATTCTTTCACTTTTTCCGGCCTCTTTCAAAAGCCTGTGTTCATCGGCTTTTCGGGATAGGAAAAATATGTGCCTTGTATTTTGAAATAGGTCGGACATATTTTGAATTATGTGCCTTGTATTTTTTCTTTGCTCAGAGAGGGGTGTAAAATTGTGCCTTCAAGGCCATGTCTTGTTATGAATATTTATCATAAAATTCCTTGGCCGCCGGAACTTCTCTTCCGGTAGGACGGCAAAAATCGGCAAGGTGCAAAAAATGAGTGCACTCGTTTTGTATTGCGCTCTCCTTTTGCTACTTTTGCAGAAAATGCGTGCTGCCCGTTGCTCGCGTCCCTCCGCAGCCGGCGGGATGTGTAAGGCGGGGGCAGTGCTGCACGGCAAAGTAAAATAAAACAATTATAAAGATGAAGAAATTAGCAATAACAATGCTGGCTTTCGTTGTCGGAGCGATGTTTTCGCCCCTCAGTGCCGCAATTACGTTGAAGGACATACTTGACGGCAAGTATCGTGTAAATACAATGCGGGCATTCCAGTCGTCGGACGACGGCGAAAGCTACCTGCAATTGAGCAAGGACAATAAACAGATAGTGGCATATTCGTTCAAGACGGGCGAACAGACCGGTGTCTTGGCCGACATAAGCACGGCCCGCGGCGCCAAGGCCGACAGGATAGACGGATATATCATCTCGCCCGACAAAAGGAGAATCCTTATCCAGACCAAGACGCAGCAGATATACCGCCATTCGTTTACGGCCGAATATCTGATATACGACGTGAACAACAAGACGCTCACGCCGCTTTCCGAAGGCGGCCCACAGCAGCAGCCGCAGTTCTCGCCCGACGGCACGATGATTTCGTTCGTTCGTGGCGGTAACCTCTATCTCGTTAAACTGCTTTTCGACAATGCCGAAAGCCAGGTAACCAAGGACGGCGCGCCGGGCAAGGTTATCAACGCGCTGCCCGACTGGGTGAACGAGGAAGAGTTTGCTACAGCTTGCTCTTATGTGTTTACGGCCGACAGTAAAATGCTCGTTTGGATTCGTTACGACGAGAGCGCCGTGCCGCAATTCTCTTTCCCTCTTTACAAAGGGATGTATCCCGAATATTCCGCTTACGCCGAATATCCCGGTACGTACAGCTACAAGTATCCCGTGGCCGGCGCGGTGAATTCCAAGGTAAGCGTTCATTCGTTCGACATAAAGAGCCACGTGATACGCACGCTCGACGTGCCGCTCGATGCCGACGGCTACATACCCCGCATATTCCAGACGTCCGACCCAGAGAAAATCGCGGTAGTAACGCTTAACCGCCACCAGGACCGCATGGACGTTTACGCCGCCAACCCGCGCTCTACGGTATGCAAACTGCTCGTGCGCGAAACGGCCGACAAATATGTGAGGGAAATATCTTATACCGGAATGAAATTTTATGATAACCACTTTGCCATGATTAGCGATCGCAGCGGGTATAACCACATTTACTGGTATAATCTCAACGGTCAGCTGATAAAGCAGGTTACAAGCGGCAATTATGAAGTTACCGACTTTTACGGTTATGACGCCGACGGCGGTAAGTTCTATTATGCCGCACGCGAGGAAGGCCCACAGTACAAGGCGGTGTATTCGGTTGACGCCAAAGGAAAGGTAAAGAAGCTCTCTACGCAGAAAGGCGAAAACTCGGCTTCGTTCAGCTCAGGAATGAAATATTTTGTGAACGTATATTCCAGTTTCGATACTCCGCCCGTTACAACTCTGTGCTCTGCGTCGGGAAAAGTTCTGAAAACACTTATAGACAATTCTGAAGTAAAGAATGTAATCGACGCCGACGCGCCCGTTACGAAAGAGATGTTCGAGTTTACAACCTCGGAAGGCGTAAAATTGTATGGCTGGATGGTGAAACCTGCGGACTTCAGCACATCAAAGAAGTATCCCGTAATAATGTACCAGTATTCCGGCCCCGGCTCGCAGGAAGTGACCGACGCATGGAACGCCGGATTCTTCGGCGGAATGGCCTTTGAACGCTATCTGGCGCAGCAAGGTTACATCGTGGCTTGCGTCGACGGTCGCGGAACGGGAGGACGCGGTGCCGAGTTCGAGAAGCAGACTTATCTTCAGCTTGGGCAGAAGGAGGCGCGCGACCAGGTGGAAGCTGCGCTTTACCTCGGCGGCCAGCCGTATGTCGACAAGGACCGCATAGCTATCTGGGGATGGAGCTTCGGCGGTTTCAATACGCTAATGGCTATGAGTGAGGGACGCAACGTGTTCCGCGCCGGCGTGGCAGTTGCTCCCGTGACTAACTGGAAGTATTATGATTCGGTATATACCGAACGCTATATGCGCACGCCGTCGGAAAATGCCGACGGGTACGGTGACAACCCCATGGCACGCGCGTCAAAACTCAGCGGTTCGCTGCTTATTGTGCACGGCACGGCCGACGACAATGTGCATTACCGTAATACGGCAGAATATACCGAAGCTCTCGTGCAGGCTGACAAGCAATTCCAAATGCAGGTGTACACCAACCGCAACCATTCCATTTACGGCGGCAATACGTACAACCACTTGTTTACGCGCATGGTCGATTTCTTGAACACACAGCTTAGGAATTAGAATTTTGCGCTATGTCTGAAATATTTACAAGCAACGAAAACCTCCTTCTCGGCAGCAGCAATGACGGGAAGGAGGCTTTTGCATTCTGTTCTTACGACTCTCCGGTAGGTGAGTTGCTTTTTTGTTCCGACAGCAAAGGCGTAGCTGCCCTTTGGTTTGCCGGGCGGGATAAGAGTTATGATGACTTTGCACGGAATGGCCGTTTCGCGGCCGGCGGCCACAACGCTGCCGCAAAAACATGGCTCGACGAGTATTTCAGCGGGCACAATCCGGGTTTTATTCCGCCGCTTTCGCTGCACGGTTCCGGCTTTTCCATTAAAATATGGGAAATGCTGCTCGACATACAGTTCGGGAAATTGACAACGTATGGCGAACTGGCAAGGATGTACGCCGCAAAAGAAGGATTGGCGCACATGTCGGCGCAGGCAATAGGCGGTGCGGTAGGCAGGAATCCCGTGTGTATAATAATACCTTGCCACAGGGTAGTGGGAGCGGGTAATTGCCTAACCGGCTACCGCGAAGGTTTGGACAGGAAGGCTGCGTTGCTGAGTTTCGAAGGAATAGACGTGTCGCGTTTCAGCATGTGAGCGGCAATTTCGTATGCAAATGCAACGGCCTAACGGTTCGGTTTGCTCCGAGGCGTATTCATTCTTTTTTCATGCCGCCCGGATATGCGGACATAAAAGGACGCGAAAACGAGGTGGTAAAACGGCGGATTTTAAAGCGAAAAATTGAAAACTGATTTTCAGCTCGTAAACCCTATATAGGAGCAAATAAAAAATACAAGGCACATAATTCAAAATATGTCTGACATATTTCAAAATATCTCAGACATATTTTTTGCCTCTCAAAAACCGAGGCTAAAACGTGCAGACAAAAACGGATTCAGACGCGGTTCTTTTTCCCATCTCTCTAATGCGCGTTAAAAGATGTCGTAAAAGCCTGTTGTTAATTTTTACGGCGTTTTGCGGCAAAGTCACCTTCTCTGTGCTTTTTTTTCAGCAAGGGCTTGGGTGATTTTCTGCTTTGCCCAAAACAGAAGTCTTTTGTAATAGTACGCTGCTGCAATGCTTGCTGTCAGGTAAACTACGTAGGCCAGCAATACGCTTGTTTCGCTCAGGTCCAATGTGGACGACCTTACAATGGGGTGTATGATAAATATGTATGCCGAATTTGCGCCTATAAAGAGTATGAACGAGTACACTTTTCCCAAACGGCGTGCCAATCTTTCCAGCGGCATTAAGGCTATAGGCAGAAGCGTAAAAGTGAACGGCCACAAGTATTTGTTTGAGCCGCACACAAAGAACAGAACCAGCATTGCCAGTGCAAGGCCGTAGGACGGATACGTGCTTTTTTGGGCGAACACAATACCAACCGTGAATGGTAACATGTATCCAACGAATGTGCGGCTCAGATAGGCAATGCCGTCCATTGTGCCTAATGACATTATTGCGGCTTGCAGTATAATGCTCGCTATCGAAATTGCAATGACCGGTTTCAGGCTTCTTCCATATACGGAAAGGTAGTAGACGATATATAATTGGAAAATAAGCGAGAAAAACCACCATGGCCCGTGGAATACATACGGGTCGGGATTGAATCCGCTTGTAAAGGTTGTCATCATCAGCAAGTCACCAATGTGGTCTGAGAAATAACTGGCTTTTTTAATGCACATGAAAAGGAAATGAGGCAGCAGCAGCGGCAGCATGAGCAGCCACAGCTTTTTTGCATGCTTTAACGAGAAAGCAGCAAAGGATATGTCAGTCGTTTCCCTGGTGTATTTTATGGCCAATCCGTATCCGCACAGGAATACAAAAATGGCAACCCCATAGTGGCCGTAATGCGACAAAAGGTTGATAAGCAGGTTCGGTCCTCCGTTGGTCAGTACGCTAACCATCTGGTCAAACCGCTCGGCCAGGAAGAAGTGCTGGTTTTCCTGAACAGTGCCGGGAAGCCTGTGGCTGAAATTGTGTAATATAATAAGATAGCTATTCCTTTAAGTACGAAAACTTCGTTAACCGACATCCTGTATTTTTGCACTAATGCCATATCCTTTTGTATGTTGGGTTTGTGTTATGTTTCTTGCTTTGTCTGTATCGTGTCTTCTTTGAGACAAGTTAACACATATAAAGTTTAATTTTGAATGTTCTTTTTTGGATATTTTTTGTTCCAAACAGCATATCGTAATTTTAAAAACGAGAAAAGTCTGTGAGGAGAACCACCTTGGAAAGCTCGGGTACAAATAATAATGACGGATAATTTCAAAAAATGCTCATTTTGAAACCGCATTGTATTGAGGAAAAATGTTATCTTTGCGTTGACATAACATTATAATTCTTATAACTATGGGAAAAGATTTGAAAGGAACAAAAACAGAGAAGAACTTATGGGCTGCATTTGCAGGTGAATCACAGGCAAGGAACAAATATACCTACTATGCAAGTAAGGCTAAAAAAGACGGCTATGAGCAAATAGCTGCCATGTTCGAAGAAACTGCAAACAACGAGAAGGAACATGCAAAATTGTGGTTCAAGATTCTTGAAGGTGGTGATATAAAAGATACTATGGCTAACCTTGCCGACGCAGCAGGCGGCGAGAATTACGAATGGACAGAAATGTATCCCACTTTTGCAAAGGAAGCTCGCGAAGAAGGCTTCGACGAAATAGCTCGTAAGTTCGAAATGGTTGCTGCTATCGAAAAGACGCACGAAGAACGCTATCGCAAACTGCTCAAGAACATCGAAGACGCAATCGTGTTCTCACGTGAGGGCGATTGTGTATGGATTTGCCGTAACTGCGGCCATATCGTAATAGGTCCCAAAGCTCCGAAAGTTTGCCCCGTATGCAACCATCCGCAGAGTTTCTTTGAGATAAAGGCTGCTAATTATTAATAGTTGACAACCGTAAAACACAGACCCCTGCCCGCAGCTTCTTAATGGAGGCTTGGCAGAGGTCTTGTTTTTTTGTATCTTTGCCGACGTTTAAGCTTGCATTATGTTTGTAACATGGTGCAAACCGAGACAGTACAAAAATATTCTGACGCTAAGGATGGGCAACTTTCTAAAGATAACCGTATCGTTGTTGTTTGTTTTTTCGGTTACGGCTAACGCCAAAGTGTGGAACGCTTCCGATTTCCCAATGGTGCATTTGCAGGACGCACGGCGATACGTGTCCGACCCCGGAAACTTCATTTCTCCGGCTGTGCGCGATTCTGTAGATATATTGTTGCGCAACTTGGAACTGAAAAAAGGCGTACAGACCGTGGTTGCCGTAGCTGATAGTGTAGCCAATGAGGATTGTTATGCTTTCGGCATGGAACTTGCACGCATAAACGGTGTGGGCGACAAGAAACAGAACACCGGACTTGTAATCGTGCTTTCGCCCGGTAACCGTTGCTATTATATCCTTACGGGGCACGGCTTGGAAGGTTCGTTGCCCGACGCATTATGTAAGAGAATAGAAAACCGTTACATGCTCCCACACCTGAAGCAGGGCAATTGGAGCATGGCAGTTCTCGATGGCGTAAGTGCAATATGCGCACATCTGCAGAATGACTCCACTTTGTTGCCTGGTAAAAGCGGCAGGCAGCGCAATGACGGCAATGCACCGCTTGTAGCACTGGTAATAACGATAATTTTAGTGCTTGTCCTATACGCCGCATACAAATCCAAACACAAACATTCCGACTTGTGTCCACGTTGCAGAAAACATTCGCTGCGTCCTACGGGCGAGACATTGCAACGTACAGCCGACGGTGTGATAATGGAAATTTACAGATGTAACAATTGCGGATATACAGAGCCTCGTGAAAAGAATGATGGACACGGAGGTTCGAATTGGGGATTGGGAGCTTTCCTCCCACCGTTTATCTGGTTTGGCGGAGGACATGGCGGAGGAGGCCTGTTCGGCGGTGGCGGAATGTCCGGAGGCTCATTCGGCGGCGGTTCGTTTGGAGGTGGTTCATTCGGCGGCGGCGGAGCCGGCGGAAAATTCTGACAAGGCCGCAAATAAGTAAATAATCGCAAATAAATACATTTAAAGTTATGATGAAGAAGAAATCATTAATCGCATTTATTGCAGTAATCGTTATCCTGGTAATTTGGTGTGTAACCCAGTATAACGGTATAATAACAAAAGAAGAAAGCGTATCTACTGCGTGGGGAAATGTGGAAGTGCAGTACCAGCGTAGGGCAGATTTGATACCAAACCTCGTAAATACGGTTAAAGGATACGCAACGCATGAGCAGGAGACTCTGAACGGTGTTGTAGCTGCGCGTGCAAAGGCTACTCAGATAACCGTAGATCCGGCGGATTTGACTTCAGAAAAACTGGCTGCCTATCAAAAGGCTCAAGGCGACGTTACTACAGCCCTCGGCAAGTTACTTGCCATAACCGAGAACTATCCGCAGCTTAAGGCTAACGAGAACTTTTCGGAGCTCCAGGCACAACTCGAAGGAACGGAGAACCGAATAAGCGAAAGTCGCAGGGTTTTCAACAATACCGTGCAGGAATATAATCTTGCCATACGACGTTTCCCGGGGAATATAGTGGCAGGGCTTTTCGGTTACGAAAAGAAAGCGAAGTTCGAAGCTGCTGAAGGGTCGGAGAAAGCTCCTGAAGTTAAATTCTAAGTAAAACGTAAGTAAAATGGATTCCAAACAACGTTATATGCTCAGAGGCGTGAGCGCGATGAAGGAAGATGTGCACGCAGCAATAAAGAATATTGACAAAGGCATTTTCCCGAAGGCGTTTTGCAAGATTCTTCCTGATATTTTGGGCGGAGATCCCGAATATTGCAATATAATGCACGCCGACGGAGCCGGAACAAAATCGAGCCTGGCATATATTTATTGGAAGGAAACAGGCGACCTCGGTGTGTGGCGCGGCATAGCTCAAGATGCTATTGTCATGAATACCGACGATTTGCTCTGTGTGGGTGCGGTTGATAACATACTCGTGTCTTCCACGATTGGGCGTAACAAAATGCTCATTCCCGGCGAGGTTATTTCGGCTATAATAAACGGCACAGACCAGTTGCTTGCCGAAATGCGCAACATGGGGATAGGCATTTACGCTACCGGGGGCGAGACAGCTGACGTTGGCGACCTTGTGCGCACAATAATAGTAGACTCAACGGTAACGTGCCGCATGAAACGCAGTGATGTTATCGACAACGCCAACATACGTCCCGGTGATGTCATAGTAGGCCTTTCTTCTTCCGGCCAGGCCACTTACGAAAAGCAGTACAACGGCGGCATGGGCAGCAACGGGTTAACTTCGGCCCGACACGATGTATTTGCCAAGTATCTTGCTGAGAAATATCCCGAGAGTTACGATAAGGCCGTGCCCGAAGAACTCGTTTATAGCGGCAGCTACCGCCTTACCGACGCCGTAGCAGGCGCGCCAGTGAATGCCGGACAACTCGTGCTTTCGCCTACGCGTACCTACGCGCCGATAATCCGCCGGGTGCTCGACGAGCTTCGCCCTGCGATACATGGAATGGTGCATTGCACCGGCGGCGCGCAAACCAAAGTGCTCAATTTCGTGGGCGACGACTGTTGCGTTGTCAAGGACAACATGTTCCCCGTGCCCCCGTTGTTCCGTGCCATAAAGGAAGAAAGCGGAACGGATTGGGAGGAGATGTACAAGGTGTTCAACATGGGACATCGTTTCGAAGTCTATGTTTCTTCCGAAAACGCGAGCCGCGTTATCGACATCAGCAAGAGTTTCGGCGTGGACGCGCAGGTAGTAGGTCACATCGAAAAAGGCGCGCGTTCGCTGACCATAAGGAGCGAATACGGCGAATTCAAGTATTGATTCATTATCGTTTACAATCCGATTCAAAGCATGGCGGAAAATGAAAACACATTGCTGGCCAAGCTCGACGGCCTGCGCGGGCGTTTCGAGGAGGTCAGCACTCTCATAACCGACCCCAATGTAATAGCCGACCAGCCGAGGTATGTGCGGCTCACGCGCGAGTACAAGGAACTCGAGAACCTTATGGACGCGCGCGACGAGTATTCGCGTCTTTTCGGCGAACTTGCTGAAGCCAAACAGTTGCTACTCGAGGAGAGCGACCCTGAAATAAAGGAAATGGCCCGCGAGCAGGCGGCTGAGGCCGAAAAACAAATTCCTGCGGTAGAGGAGAAGATAAAACTGCTCCTCGTTCCCAAAGACCCCGAAGACTCCAAGAATGCCATACTCGAGATACGAAGCGGTACGGGTGGCGACGAGGCTGCGTTGTTTGCCGGCGACTTGTTCCGCATGTACTCCAAGTTCTGCGAATCGAAAGGCTGGAATCTACAGGTATCGTCGGTAAGCGAAGGCACGGCCGGAGGATTTAAGGAAATAATATGCTCCGTTACGGGAGCTGACGTGTATGGGACGCTGAAATACGAAAGCGGTGTGCACCGCGTGCAGCGCGTGCCGGTCACCGAGACGCAGGGTCGCGTGCATACGTCGGCGGCCACGGTGGCCGTACTGCCCGAGGCCGAACCGTTTGACGTGGTAATAAACGAGGGCGAGATTCGTTGGGATACCTTCCGCTCCTCCGGTGCCGGCGGCCAAAATGTAAACAAGGTGGAGAGCGGCGTGCGCCTGCGCTACAATTGGAAAAACCCCAACACAGGCGAAGTACAGGAAATACTCATTGAATGTACCGAAACGCGCGACCAGCCCAAGAACAAGGAACGCGCCCTGGCGCGCTTGCGCACCTATATCTACGACCACGAGCACCAGAAATACGTGGACGACATCGCTTCGCGCCGCAAGACGCTCGTTTCCACCGGCGACCGTTCCGCCAAGATACGCACATATAACTATCCCCAGGGGCGCATAACCGACCACCGCATAAACTACACGATTTACAACCTTCCCGATTTCATGGACGGGAACATACAGGACTGCATAGACCACCTTATAGTGGCCGAAAATGCCAACCGCCTGCGCGACGCGGAACTGTAACGCCCGCACCTTAGGCCGCGTTTGCGGAATTTCAATACGTATAGCCGTGCCTGCAAGAACAACATTCCCTTGCAGGCGCGGCCTTTTTTATGTTCCGGCATTCCGGTGCAGGATTTGCCCATGCTGTAGTAGAGGCGCGATTCGTCGCGCCTCACAAATTAACCGGTGACGTGGAAACGCAATGAATCGATTGGATACCGATAAATTCGTATCTACGAGTGAAAAACTTGTGCCTTAAAAAGGCGTTTTACGGGGCTGAAAATTGAAAACTGATTTTCAGTGTATTTACACCGCATGAGAGCAAGGAAAAAATTAGTGGCTCGGATTTTGAAATCCGAGCCACTAATTTTAAAATTCAAGCCACTAATTTCTGCACCTCTGAAAACCGCGCGGAAACTGCGGCGTTTTGTGCGGACGAATACGGACAGTGCGTTTTTATTAATCGGACAGCATGCAAAAATTTATTATGGCCACCTTTTTGCTTGCGGCCAATACGGTGACAATGTGTCACAGGTGGGGCGAAATCCTGCCGGTGGGCTGCGAGGTGTAAAAACATGCTGCGGCAGGTTGAAAAAATGGGTTTTCTCATTTTGCCTTGCGCCCGCCTTTTGCTAATTTTGCGGCAAATTTCAAACAAACCAGCAAAAACACAACTACAATGGGTGGCTTTTTCGGAACTGTGTCGGCGCAACCTTGCATAGCCGACGTTTTTTACGGCACCGATTATCATTCACATCTCGGAACGCGTCGCGGCGGTATCGCTACATACGACAAGGAAGAAGGCTTCAAGCGTTCCATTCACAATTTGGAGAATTCGTATTTCCGCACAAAGTTCGAGGACGGGCTCGGAAAGTTCAAAGGCAACGCGGGCATAGGCGTGATAAGCGACACCGACGCCCAGCCGATAGTAATCAATTCGCACCTCGGCAAATTCGCCATTGCTACCGTGGCCAAGATAACCAACCTTGACGAGCTGGAGCATGAGGCTCTGAAGAATCACCAGCATTTTGCCGAACTCTCGTCGGGCAAAACGAACCAGACGGAGGTCGTTGCCTTGCTCATAGTGCAGGGCAACAGCCTTGTGGACGGAATAGAGAACGTGTTCCGCCGCATTAAAGGGTCGTGCTCCATGCTGCTGCTCACCGAGAACGGCATTGTGGCGGCGCGAGATAAATTAGGTCGCACCCCCGTGGTGATTGGCCGCAAAGACGGGGCGTATGCAGTGGCGAGCGAGACATCTTCGTTCCCCAACCTTGATTATAAGGTGGAACGTTACCTCGGTCCGGGCGAGATTGTGCGAATACACGAAGGTGGCATAGAACAGTTGCGCAAGCCTAACGATAAAATGCAGATATGTTCGTTCCTGTGGGTGTATTACGGATTTCCCACTTCGAGCTACGAGGGCATTAACGTCGAAAAGGTGCGCTTTGCCTGCGGTGAGAAGATGGGCAAGACCGAAACAGTGGACGCAGACTGCGTGTGCGGTATCCCCGATTCGGGCGTGGGCATGGGTTACGGCTATGCGGCCGGCATGAACAAGCCTTATATGCGCGCCATTTCTAAATACACACCCACGTGGCCGCGCAGCTTCACCCCCAGCAACCAGGAAATGCGTAACTTAGTGGCCAAGATGAAGCTCATTCCCAACGAAACAATCCTGCGTGGCAACAGCGTGCTCTTTTGCGACGACTCCATAGTGCGCGGCACGCAGCTGCGCGACAATGTGAAAATGCTTTTCGATTGCGGCATAAAGGCGGCGCACGTGCGTATCTCATGCCCGCCGTTGGTTTACAGCTGCCCGTTCATAGGTTTTACCTCGTCGAAAGAACTTATGAGAAGCTACACATAAATTCTTTTATGACAAGCATATCATTATGC